>PJTQ01000177.1_pt1 | contig 81819 bp, 74 predicted proteins | sample 1512231 | NCBI WGS metagenome assembly PJTQ01 (sample SAMN08177688, study PRJNA422409) | Soil metagenome, whole genome shotgun sequencing project. | isolation source: Soil (3) enriched on wood chips | place: USA: Madison | collected 2015-01-15 | reverse complement strand
CAATGGAGAAGTGTTCACGAGTTCAGATAATGACCCAAAATACAATGTCAGTTCTTATAGTCTAAGCAATATGGGTTTAGAATATGGATTCGGAAAATCAAAATCTTACCGTTTGGGCATACAGGTTTTGAATCTGTATGATGAGGTTTATCAAAGTGTTTTGGATTACCCCATGCCCGGAAGAAATTTTAATCTGTATATAAATTTAAATTTTTAATAATGAGAAAGTTAAGTATTTTTTGTTCAGCATTTATTTTAACAAGCTTATTCATCACCTCTTGTAGCAGCGATGATGACGGGTCTCCGGGCGAAGAACAGCAAGGGGATTTTGAAAATGGTTTTTTTGTTTTAAACGAGGGAAACACCTCTCCCTCCACCGCTTCTATTTCTTTTATCAGCCAGAATGGAGAAGTGACTCAGGACATTTACACATTGGTCAACCCAGGAGCTGAAGTTACCGGTTCTTATCTTCAATCCATGTTTTTTGATGATACAAGAGTCTTTATCATTTCTGGCCAGGCCAACAAAATTACAGTGGTTGACCGTTATACGTTTGAATATATCACAACCATTTCAACCGATTTTGCCAGCCCGCGATATGGAACCGTAGTAAACGGGAAAGCTTTTGTGACCAATTACAATGATTTCGCAACAGGCGATGATGATTTCCTTACCGTCATTGATTTGGCAGATTATTCGACTACGCAGGTTCCATTGGGCAACTGGTCAGAAAGAATCACTTCTGAAAACGGGAAAGTTTACATTGCAAACGGATATTATGGAGACGGAAATTCTATCACCGTATTCAATCCGGCAAATAATTCTATCGAAACGGTCATAGACCTGGATGCAGGAAATTCACCAAATTCTATTGAAGAGCAAGACGGAATGTTGTATGTTTTAACATCAAATTATGGCGTTCCCGGTAAAATATTCAGGATTAATTTATCAGATAATCAAATCAATGGAGAATTAGATATAGCAGAAAACATACCGGATCCAAAACAATTACAGGTGGAAGACGGACAACTTTATTTCACTTCGGGCACCTCTGTATATAAAATGGCGCTCAACAGCTCTACAGTTCCGTCAACCCCATTTTTAACTTATGAATCCGAATCTGAATGGGGCGCCATGTATGGTTTCAATGTGGAAGATGGTTCTATTTTTATTTCAGATGCCGGGGATTTTACCTCCAACAGCAAAGTATATCAATATTCCACAAATGGTAATTTAACCGGAACACTCACCGTGGGGATTGGCCCCAATGGCGTTTATGGAAACAATTAATCAATAAAATCATTACAAAAATCACTGCCCCGAAATAAACTCGGGGCTTTTTCGTTCTTTTTTAATATATTGGACGAAGAAAAACTAACTCTCATGAAAAAATCCGTTTTTATAATTTTTGTACTGTCTCTTTTGGTTAATTTCAGCTGTAGTAAGGCTCCTGACGGAACCGTTTCAGAACAATCGATCGAAAGTGCGCAGGGCGACAAAGTTTTAATCCGATTAAAGCCGCAAGTCGGCGATATGCAAAAAACCATCATGACAATGGACATGTCCACAGATGGTGCTCAATCCATGAAAATGAATATGATAATGAACATGGATTTGAAAGTGACCGATAAACAAGACAGTCTTTATACGTATGAGGTAAAATACAATTCCATCAAAATGGACATGGACGCCGGCGGAATGGAAATGAGCTATGATTCCAATGCCAAGGAACAATCCGGGATTGGAGCCGTTATGCACGACCAAATGAAAGTTTTGTTAGATAAACCCATTACCATGAAGATGAGCGAGCAAGGAAAAATTTCCGATTTCCATCTTCCCGGCATGGCCAACAATCAACAAATGGCCGACATGAGCTCTATTTCACTCCCTCTTCCCTCTGAGCCCGTTGGCGTGGGAGACAGCTGGACAGCAGAAAGACCTATGGAAGGAATGGGTACGATGAAAATGACGATGAAAGTAGAGAAAATCACAGTAGATGACCTGATAATAGGAACAAACGGGGATATTTCTGATACCTCGGGAACCAAAATCGGGGATTTTAACGGAAATTATAAGCTCGACCGCAATACCGGGTTTACCAAAGACGGAACCATTAATATAAATATGCCGGTTCAGGAGCAGCAAATGAAAATGAAAGTTAATTTCAAATCACTTTAAAAAAATATACCGACAAAGCAAAAACACCTGTCAGGTTTCACAAACCTGACAGGTGTTTTTTATAAATTTGATTATATGGCTTTCTTATGAAGGTATCTTGTTAATTTTATCGACAAATCCAATAGTACAATTTTGGCATTTGCATTCCGCTCAATATGATAAGATGCATCATTTAATTCTTTCAGGATTTCTTCAATATTGGCTCCATGAATAAAAGGAGCAAACCTATCCCAATTAAATCCCTCAGCACTTAATTTCATATAAACCAGATTGTCTGCATGATAATTTTTCAGCAAAGCCTGTCTGAATATTTCAATGCAATAAGAAAGAAACTGCTTCTGTTGCTCACGCGACCAACCACTGATTTCATGCGACCAGCTCACCAGGTTTCTCAAAACCGACGGGGTTTTGGCGGCCATAAAAGCATTCCGTACCCATTGTACAAAGTAGGCCTCAAATTCGGAAGTGATGGATTCAAGTGAATGCAGTGCGTCGTGCAAATTTCCATTAGATGAAAGAGAAATTCTATAAGCCTGATTTTCTGTGAGTCCTTTGTTCTTAATTAAATAATCTGCTATTTCTTCATCGGTCAGCCGGTTGATTTTGACCAATTGGCAGCGTGAAGTTATAGTGGGTAAGAGTAAATCTTCCCTTTCCGAAACCAGCAGGAAAACGGTTTTCTGAGGCGGTTCTTCTATAATCTTCAGCAATTTGTTTGCGGCCGAAATATTCATCAGTTCCGGCATCCAGATAATCATGATTTTATAGCTCCCTTCGTAGCTATTCAGTGACAATGACTTAACAATTTCCTGCGCCTCATGTACATTGATAATTCCTTGCTTTTTTTCGATTCCCAGAAACTGCAACCAATCATATACACTTCCGTACGGCTGTTCCAATAAGAATTCCCGCCATTCTTTGGTAAATTGCTTGCTTGTTGGGTCTTTTTTTACAGAATCGGTAACCGCTGCCGGAAAAGAGAAATGAACATCTGGATGTTGTAAAGATTCCACTTTCTGCAAAACATTGATCCCTTTTTCTGAAGCCAAAATTTCGCCCGCATAGGCAATCGCAAGATTCAATGCGCCCCATCCATTTTGGCCAGAAAACAATTGCGCATGGCTGATTCTCCCTTCAGCAACCGATTCCCTTAATTTCTGCTTGATTTTTTCCTGTCCCGCGATTTTTTCCCAAAGCATGCCTCAAAGTTAAACTTAAACCTGAAAATTCCTTTAAATTTTTCAACCCATTTCGGTTATTTGAAAACAAATGCTATTTTTAGGCAACTTTTAAAAGTCCTTGCAATGAAAAAAACAATAATTAACACGCTTTTACTCGTAGGTTTTATGAATCTGAACGCACAGGAATTCAATGGAAAATATCCGGACACAAAAAAAGTGGACCAGATAGACGAATTTTTCGGAGAAAAGATAGCAGACCCCTATCGCTGGCTGGAAGATGATCTTTCACCGGACACCAAAATTTGGGTCGAATCTCAGAACAAAGTTACCTTTGATTATTTGGATCAAATCCCATTGAGAGATGACCTAAAAAAACAATTGACCGAAATCTGGAATTATGAAAAAATTTCCGCGCCTTTTAAAGAAGGAAAATTTACTTATTTTTATAGAAATGACGGATTACAACAACATTCCGTTCTTTACAGACAATTGGAAAATGGCAGGGAAGAGGTTTTTCTGGATCCGAATAAATTTTCCAAAGACGGCTCGGTTTCACTTGCAGGCGTGAGCTTTTCCAAAGACGGTTCTCTTTGTGCTTACCAGATTTCCGAAGGGGGTTCCGATTGGACAAAAATTATCGTCCTGAACGCCTTGGACAAAAAACAGATCGGTGATACTTTGAGAGATGTTAAATTCAGCGGTGTTTCATGGAAAGGAAATAAAGGATTTTATTATTCAAGTTATGATAAACCCAAAGGAAGCGAACTCTCTGAAATGACCGACAAGCACAAATTGTTTTTTCATTCGCTAAATACACCTCAGAAACAAGATATCCTGATTTTCGGGGGAGAAAAAACACCAAGAAGATACATTGGAGGCGGTGTGACCGAAGACGAAAGATTCCTGGTAATTTCAACAGCAGTTTCAACAACCGGAAATGAACTGTACATTCAGGATTTAACTCAACCCGACGCTCCCATCGTTCAGATTTTGGACAACTTTGACACTTCAACTGAGTTTGTGGATAATGTAGGTGACGAATTATTTTTTCTTACAAATTTAAACGCGCCCAATAATCGCTTGGTAAAAGTTAATGCTAAAAATCCAAAACCCGAAAACTGGGAAAATGTAATCCCCGAAACAGAAAACGTATTGAACATTACAACCGCGGGCGGTTATATTTTTGCTCATTACATGAAAGATGCCCTGGATGTTGTTCAGCAATATAACCATTCAGGTAAAAAAATCCGTGACATCCAATTGCCCGGACAAGGTTCTGCCGGAGGATTTTATGGCAAAAAAGAGGAAAGGAAAATTTATTATTCGTTTAGCAATTATGTAACCCCCTCCACGATTTATGATTATGATGTAGATAGCGGAAAATCAAATCTATATAAAAAACCCGATATTAAATTTAATCCGGATGATTATGAATCCAAACAGGTTTTCTATACTTCTCATGACGGCACCAAAATCCCGATGATGATTTCATATAAAAAAGGAATTCAACTTGATGGTAAAAATCCGACAATTCTTTACGGGTACGGCGGATTCAACATCAGTTTAACACCTTCATTCAGTGTCGTAAATGCAGTGTGGATGCAAAACGGAGGAATTTATGCCGTTCCAAACCTTCGTGGAGGAGGAGAATACGGTCAGAAATGGCATGACGCCGGAAGAAAGCTCAACAAACTGAATGTGTTCAAAGATTTCATTGCCGCAGCTGAATACCTGAAAAAAGAAAATTATACCTCAACCGATTATCTGGCACTTTCAGGTGGTTCCAATGGTGGACTTTTGGTAGGCGCGACTATGACGCTAAAACCTGATGTAGCCAAGGTCGCGTTACCGGCTGTTGGCGTTTTGGATATGTTAAGATACCATACATTTACAGCCGGAGCGGGCTGGGCATATGATTATGGAACAGCGCAGGACAGCAAAGAAATGTTTGATTATTTAAAGGCGTATTCACCTGTTCATAATGTAAAAAAAGATGTTTGTTACCCGGCCACATTGGTAACAACCGGAGACCATGATGACCGCGTAGTTCCGGCACACAGCTACAAATTTGCTTCTGAGTTACAAGCAAAGCAAGGTTGTAAAAACCCTGTTTTAATTAGGATTGAAACCAAGGCAGGACATGGTGCCGGTAAGTCTACCGAAGTGATGATCAATGAAGCTACCGATAAATTTGCTTTTACACTCTGGAATATGGGAGTAAAATAACATGAAATAGAGCCTGCCGGGCAGTGTCGGGCAGGTTCTTTACAAAAAAACGATTTATTGGATCAATGGAGCGCAGTAATCTCTGTAATCGATTCATTATGAATGCCTTGCTTTCAAAAGTAGAAAGAATTTTAATCCCAGATTTTTAAATGAATAAAGTTCAACTAAGAAGCATATATAAGTCTAAAAGAAAAAAAATTACTTCTGAAGAAATAAATGAAATCAGCTTACGGATTTTGAAAAATCTGCAATCAATGGCTATTTGGCAGTATTCAAACTATCATATTTTTATGCCGATTTCAACTCATAAAGAAATTAATACCTTGCCTATCATCCGGTTTTTATTTGAGTCTCAAAAGCAGGTAATGGTTCCTAAAATCAAAAACAGCAAAATGTTGTGCTGTCTGATTAATTCCGATACAGAATTTGAAATAGGTAAGTTCAATGTTCCGGAACCCAAGTCTTATGAAGTAATTGACCCCAAAGAAATTGAGGTTGTTTTTATGCCTATGCTGATTTGCGACCAAAATGGAAACCGTGTGGGGTATGGAGGTGGTTTTTATGACCGTTTTTTACTGAATTGCCGGCGGGATGTAATCAAGATTGGATTGAATTCTTTTGCGCCGATAACAAGAATTGACGATGTTCAGCAAACTGATGTGCCCCTCAATTATTGTGTCACCGCTGATGAAATCGTATCTTTTACTTCTTGATTTGAGTTCAAATCCGTAAAAAAGAAAATAAATTCATGTTTGAATTTTTTTGGTTCCTTTTTCAAAATAAAGTTGGCTGATTTTTTTAAAGAATCAATCAGTTTTTTGTCAGCCGAATAATATTTAACCTCATAATTCACTGATTTCATAGAGTCTATATTGATAGAATCTGATTGAGGATAATTTAACCCGTTAATTTCCACAAAATGAACTTTAAGAGAATCCATTTCATTCAAAATCTTTGAAATATTCAATGAATCATTCTCCAGAAAATAGCTTTGCAATTGTGGGAATAAAATTCCTTTCAATATACTGTCTCCCGAATTGGACGAATAAAGCGAAGAAAGTTCATAAATTTCGGTCAATTTTTGTTTTGTAATGAAATTGATAGAAGCAAGCGAATCCATTTTAGAAACCGGTGTGGCTTGGTTGTGATAATTTTTAATTACCTCAGGGTCATGTTCACCATTAAAAATCGGTTCTTTTTTACAGGCAAAAATGACAAAAATCAAACCTATGGCTATGGGAAAAAAATGTTTAATTTTCATCTGAATGGATTTTAAATTTAATTTTTACAATCTTTCCGTGTTTTCTTTCTGCTTCTATGAGCGTAAAGTTTTTTAACGAACTGGTGGGCAAAGACACTAGATTGATGTATTGTTTCTTGCTCAAAACTTCCACACCAAAATACTCATTATCATATACTTGATAAATCAACGCTTTGTCGTCAATCATTTTATCAAGCATTTTTATACGTTCTTTTACACTTTGTGATGACTTGGAATAATGACGTAACATAACTTTGTAGTCATCTGGCTCCAATCGGATATTCTCTTTTCCCTGGTACTGATGCAGGTTAATTTTGAAAGTATCTTTTTTGTGATAGGGCGAACTTACCGTCATAAGCAAGGTGTCTTCCATTGAAGAAAATTCCACACAACCATTTTCAGAAACCAATTCAAGCGGCGTAAATCCTTTTCTGGCAATCGTAATTTCAATTGGATCTGTAATATAAGTATTTCGGTCGGAGTCTAAAAAACAAAACGTATATGTTTTTTGATAAAAAAAACCAAAATAGACGCCCACTCCAATGATTCCTAAGACCAAAATGCCAAACAAAGCCAATAAAAAATATTTTGGTTTCTTTCTTTTTGTTTTGATTTCGGGCGATTTCAAATTCTCTACGGGTTCTTCTTTTTGTTTTACTTCAGGATCTGATTCGATCAAATTCTCCGATTGAGCAAAATTTTGATTATGCTGACTTCTCGAAAATGAGGCCCAACTCGAATGACCCGCATACTGCGACAAAATATTGAGCATATCTATACGCGGAAGCTTTTTAAAATCGGATTTAAAATAAGTATAAAACCATTTTTCGCTTACAGTGGATTTGGTTTTTGCAAAAATATCTTCCTGAAAAGTGACAATATCTTGTCCTTTCCATTCAGATATATCTTGTGAAGAGGCCGAATTTGACTCAAAAAAACGTTTTGTTATGTCTTTTTTGAGTAATTCAAACAATTCTATTTCAGAAATTCTATTCAAATTTTTTAATGTAATAACTTGTTTTATAGGTTTTTGTAAATTGTAAAATATTTTACAAAGCCCTTACAACCTATTTTCAAGAACCTAAACACAAAGCTAATGTACTTTTGTAACAAATAAAAACCATTAAAAATTTTAATTATGAAAAAAGTATTTGTAAAAGGATTCGCTTTAGCTGCTATAGTAGCTTTATCATTCACTAACGTTTCTTGCGAGCAAAAAGCACAAGATCAAGTAGAAGCTGCTGCTGACGAAGCTGTAGAAGCTGCTGATGCTGCTGCTCAAGATGCACAAGAAGCTGCTGACGCTGCTGGTGAAGCTGTAGAAAGCGCTGCTGATGCTGCTACTGAAACTGCTGCTGAAGGTGTAGAAGCTGCTGCTGATGCAACTCAAGAAGCTGCTGCTGATGTAAAAGACGCTGCTCAAGAAGTAAAAGAAGAAGCTGCTAATTAATCCTTTGGAAAATAGCAAAATTAAGCCCTGATATCTCAGGGCTTTTTTTATTTTATTCTCTTTTGAGATTTATTAATTTTGACTCCGTGAGAGGAATCAAAAAAATATTAACCATTCTCTGGAAATGCTGGTTTATTATGCTTACCTCCGTTTTGGTTATAATCATCGGGGGTTTTTGGACTTTTCCCTTCGCCCTTTCCAACAAAACCTTCCCTCTTGCCTATAAAGGAATCCGCCTTTGGGCAATTCTTATTTTTTATGGTTCCGGGTTTCGCTTGGAGCTCACCCGCAATCAGCAATTAAATAAAGACCAACCTTATATTTTCATTTCCAACCATTCGTCTATCTTAGACATTATGATTATGGCCCTTATCCACAAACACCATCCGATTGTGTTTGTAGGAAAAGAAGAATTGGCCAAACTGCCTATTTTTGGCCCTATTTACCGCAGAATCTGCATTACCGTTGACCGTTCCAACACCCAAAGCCGTACACGTGTCTTTAAATTAGCAAAAGAAAAAATTAATTCCGGACAAAGCATTGTGATTTATCCGGAAGGGGGGATTCCGAATGATGAAAGTATAACACTCCAAAAGTTTAAAGATGGTGCCTTTACAATCGCTATTTCTACGCAGGTGCCCATCGTCGTATACGCTTTCAAAGGAATAAAAGAAATATTTCCATGGTCATGGACACGCGGCTATCCCGGAACCGCAAAAGTCAGATTAATTGACATTATTCCTACCGAAAATCTATCTTTGCACGACAAAACCCAAATCAAAGATATTTGTTACAAAATGATTGATGACGAACTCAGTAAAGACAATTGAGTATGAACGGGGAATAATTGACTAAAAGCCGCAATATTAAACTGATTTAATTGGCCATTATCGCATATACAGACGGTTCTTCGCTCGGAAATCCCGGGCCGGGCGGGTATGGAACTATCTTACTGGAAACCGAAAAAAAAGTAAAAAAGGAATTTTCCCAGGGGTTCCGGTTAACGACCAATAACCGGATGGAACTCATGGCCGTCATTGTCACGCTCGAAAAATTGAAAAATCCTAAAACCGAAATTATCATCTATACTGACTCCAAGTATGTTTGTGACGCGGTAGAAAAAAAATGGGTTTTCGGATGGGAGAAAAAAGGATTCAAAGGAAAGAAAAATGAAGATTTATGGCGGAAATTCCTTGTTCAATACAGAAAACACAAGGTTTCATTCCAATGGGTAAAGGGTCATGCCGGAAACGAATTCAATGAACGAGCCGACGTTATTGCCGTTACAGCTGCCAATTCTTCCAACTTGCTAATTGATGAAGGATTTGAAAAAGGAAATGAAGAGGGTCTCTTTTAATTCCTTTTGTCTTTCTCTTTATTATAAAAATCTATATCCTTGGGATTGATCAAATTATCAGGGCAAATCTCTAATTGCTTCATTGGAGTTGAATCTTCAAAAGCGACTTTTTTAGGGTTCTTATATATCCAAACGGAATCTTTGGTCAATTCTTGCTCTCCGCTTCCACGAATTAATTTTCCATCTTTCTCCAGAAAAAATATCTGTTGTTTGGAAATTGCTCCTTCTGCCAGAAAATCATATACAATTTTCAATGTATCCGCATGATAACTTCCTTCCACCTCTCCAATTGAGCCATCCTTTTCGAAAAAATCGTAATTCATCCACCCCTCTACCTCATTACCTTCACGCACATAGCGCAAACGAATGGAATCCTTACCATTGGAAAAAAGATAACAATAAAGCTCCGGTTCCAAATTTTCTAAAATTTCTTCCGGCACTGGAGGTTGCTCAATGATTTTCGAAGCATTCTTCTCTTCATTGCCACAGCTTATCATTGCAATTAGTAATGGTAATAAATATAATAAATTGACTTTCATCTTATGGTATTTAATCAAATTTAACAAGAATAAATCAGGTATGGAGCAGATTTTGAACCTTTTAACGTATTAAAAACACAAAAGTCATGGCTAAATATTCAAAAAAAGCACAGGAAAAAATCGGGGAAGTGATGCATGAATTCAAAGAAGGCAAGTTGAAATCCTCATCTGGCAAAAAAGTAAAAGACAGAGAGCAGGCCATAGCCATCGCAATTTCTGAAGCAAAAGAAAAAGGTTTGAAGGTTCCCGATAAAACCAAAAAGAATCCGAAAAAATAATATCTTCTTTTGCAACAATTACATTTTCACTACGTTTGAATAATTATTCTTACAATTCAAATGAAACTATTCATGAAACCATTTTTCTTAATCTCAGCCTTGACCTTATTTATCTTTTCTTGCAGCAAAGAAGAAAAAGAGCAATACGTGACCATTGCCGGCAAAGTGCAAAACGCACAATCCGATAGTGTTATCATTATGGGAAATACTATGCGCAAAGCGATTGCCTTACATGACGGGGAATTTCTAGATACGCTCAAGATTAATGAATCCGGATATTTTCAATTCTTTGGAGGAAAAGAACGGACGCAAATTTTTTTAAATCCTGGCGACAGTTTACATATTTTGGTAGATACAAAACAGTTTGATGAAAGTTTGCAATATGGCGGCACTTCTGCAGAAGAAAACAATTACCTCGCCCAAAAATACCTGAAAGAAGAGGCCGTTTTGTCAGACCCAAAGGCTCTTTACACGCTTATGCCGGTCCAATTCAAATCAAAATTGGATGAGCTGAAAGCCGAATTTGAACATGATCTCGAAGTAGCAAAAGTAAAGGCTAACTTCAAAGAACTACAGAAGAAAAATATTCAATACGACTATCTGGTTTCACTTGACCAATATCCACAGTATTATAACTATTTTACGGGAGAGAAAGCGGAATTACCGGTCGATTTTGCAAAAGGACTGGAGGAAATCGATTTGAATAATGAAAAGGAGTTTTTAGAAGTCCCAAGCTATAAAGATCTGGTAATGCAGAAAACAATGGTTAAAATTGACGATGCAAAAGATGTGGAAGAAGTAGAAAATATTGTTTCAGGAATTCAATCACAAAAAATTAAAGACGAAATTTTGAAAGGTCTTTATTATGAGATTTCTACCTCTAATCCTGATGCAGAAAAGATTAATGATATTATTCAGAAGTATGGCAAAGATGAGAAATTACTGAAGCGTTCTGAAGAAAAAATAGCAGCTGTAAAAAACCTTCTCCCGGGAAATACTTCACCGAAGTTTGCCTACAAAGACATCAACAATAAAGAAATAAAACTAGATGATTTAAAGGGAAAACTGATTTATATAGACGTTTGGGCGACCTGGTGTGGTCCTTGTTTGCAGGAAATCCCTTCGTTAAAAAAACTGGAAGCTGATTATCATGGAAAAAATGTGGAATTTGTAAGCATTTCCATCGATACAAAAAAGGATTTTGAAAAATGGCAGAAAATGGTGAAAGACAAATCGCTAAAAGGAATTCAATTGTTTGCTGATAATGATTGGAAGTCTGATTTTGTAAAAGCCTATGCCATAGATGCCATCCCAAGGTTCTTACTCATTGACCAAAATGGAAATATTATTAGTGCCGACGCTCCAAGACCCTCTGATCCGGAAATCAGAACTTTAATTGAGGAGAAAATTTAGAGAATAATATTTATGTAGTCCGGATCAAGTTTTTATACACCATAAAAAAATCCCGCTCTTTCGGGCGGGATTTACAAACGTTTTATGTTGAATTAATTTATTTTACTTTTTCTACAATCGCTTTGAAAGCTTCCGGGTGATTCATCGCCAAATCTGCAAGAACCTTACGGTTCAATTCAATTCCGGCTTTTTTAGCAGCTCCCATAAATTGCGAATAAGACATTCCGTGAAGTCTCGCACCCGCGTTGATTCTCTGAATCCACAAAGCACGGAAATTTCTCTTTTTCTGACGACGGTCACGGTAAGCATAAACCAATCCTTTTTCAACCGCATTTTTCGCTACGGTCCATACATTTTTTCTGCGTCCGAAGTAACCTTTGGCTAACTTCATCAACTTCTTTCTACGCGCCCTTGACGCTACTGAATTTACTGATCTTGGCATAATTTTTAATTTTTTTGTGATGGGCGAACCCTAAGGGGTTACTTGACAATTTGCACCAGCACAGGGTTAATAATTTAATTAAATAAACCGGAGATTAAATTAGATTAATCTCAATTGTTGTTTAACGCTTTTCTCGTCAGCTGCATGAACTAATCCTGTCTGAGTCAAATTACGTTTCTGTTTGGTCTCCTTTTTTGTAAGGATGTGGCTTTTGTAAGCGTGCTTTCTTTTGATCTTACCGGTTCCGGTAAGTTTGAAGCGCTTTTTAGCCCCGGATTTTGTTTTTAATTTTGGCATAACTGTATGTTTATAAAACGTTTGAGTCTCCCTCAACTCTTCGAAAGGAAGAGAGAAAGGAGATTTCTTTTAATTCATAATTTCAATTTCTCACCATTACTCCCTTTCGGGAATGTTGTGAGGGGCTTTATTTTTTTGGAGCCATCATCATAATCATTCGCTTACCTTCTAACTTTGGCAATTGCTCCACTTTTCCTATATCTTCTAATTCCTGAGCCAATTTCAATAATAAAATTTCACCTTGGTCCTTGAAAATAATCGAACGTCCTTTGAAGAAAACATAAGCTTTCAACTTGGAACCTTCTTCCAAAAAGCTTCTTGCGTGACGCTTTTTGAATTCGTAGTCATGGTCATCTGTTTGCGGTCCGAAACGAATCTCTTTGATGACTACTTTCTGTTGCTTGGCTTTTAATTCCTTTTCTTTCTTTTTCTGTTCGTAAAGGAATTTTTTGTAATCTACAATCCTACAAACAGGCGGATCGGCTCTTTCAGTAATCATGACCAAGTCCAATCCTTGTTCTTCAGCCAATTGCAATGCTTTTGGGGTTGGATATATCCCCGGTTCAATGCCTTCACCTACCAGCCTTACTTCGGGCACGGTAATTTTGGCATTAATTTTATGCTGATCTTCTTTGATCACTCTGGCTGGCCCACGGCCGCCATATCTTCTTTTGATTGCGATAGTTTATATAATTTTAATTAACTTCTATTTCTTTGATAACCCTGTCCCTGAATACTTCCATCTTCATTTCTCCCAAATCTTCTCCGCCATGTTTTCTTACAGAAACCGTACCATTTTCAGCTTCCTTCTCTCCAACAATCAGCATATAAGGAATTTTTTTCATCTCCGCATCCCGGATTTTTTTACCCGTTTTTTCGTTGCGGTTATCAATCAGGCCGCGAATATCGTGATTTTCCAACAAATCTGAAACTTTTTCAGCATATTCTTGATATTTCTCACTGATTGGCAGGATGATAAACACATCTGGCGTTAACCAAAGCGGAAAGTTTCCGGCTGTATGTTCGAGTAAAATCGCCACAAATCTTTCCATGGAGCCAAACGGCGCACGGTGAATCATTACAGGTGTATGTGATTGATTGTCAGAACCAATATAACTCAATTCAAACCGTTCCGGTAAATTGTAATCTACCTGAATGGTTCCCAGTTGCCATTTCCTGCCCAAAGCGTCTTTCACCATAAAGTCCAGTTTAGGGCCGTAAAAAGCGGCTTCTCCGTATTCTACAACCGTTTTCAACCCCTTTTCTTCAGCGGCTCGTATAATGGCATTTTCTGCTTTTTCCCAGTTTTCATCGGAACCAATGTATTTTTCTTTGTTATTCGGGTCACGCAATGAAACCTGTGTTACAAAATCTTCAAATCCAAGTGAGCTAAAGACATAAAGCACTAAATCAATTACATTTTTAAATTCATCCAATAATTGGTCTGGTGTACAAAATAGGTGCGCGTCGTCTTGTGTAAATCCGCGAACACGTGTCAAACCATGTAATTCTCCACTCTGCTCATATCGATAAACCGTTCCGAATTCCGCATAACGTTTAGGCAAATCCCGGTATGACCATTGTGCTGCCTTGTATATTTCACAGTGATGCGGACAGTTCATGGGTTTCAGCAAGAATTCTTCTCCTTCGTTGGGCGTATGAATCGGTTGGAAACTGTCGGCACCATATTTAGCATAATGTCCTGATGTTACATATAAATCTTTGGAACCTATATGCGGTGTAATCACCATTTCATATCCGGCTTTTTGCTGTGCTTTCATCAGGAAATTTTCCAGTTTTCTGCGCAATGCCGCTCCTTTTGGCAACCACAGGGGCAGTCCCTGACCGACTTTTTCAGAAAAGGTAAAAAAGCCCAATTCTTTTCCTAATTTTCTATGATCGCGTTTTTTGGCTTCTTCCAATAAGTCCAAGTATTCACTCAACTCTTTCTGTTTAGGGAAAGAAATTCCATAAACACGTGTCAACTGTTTGTTTTTTTCATCACCCCGCCAATAAGCTCCGGCAGCATTTAAAATTTTAACGGCTTTTACAATCCCCGTATTGGGAATGTGGCCGCCACGGCATAAATCGGTAAAATTATCGTGTGAACAAAAAGTGATTTGCCCATCTTCCAAATTTTCAATCAGTTCGGTCTTGTATTCATTTCCGGCATACTCCTTCAAGGCATCAGTTTTGGAAACCGGGTATAGTTTAAATTCGGCTTTCTTGCGGGCATTTTCGAGCATCTTTTTCTCAATTTTTTCAAAATCTTTTTCTGAAAAAGTTTCGTCTCCAAAATCGATATCGTAATAAAACCCGTTTTCAATGGCCGGCCCGATGGTCAGTTTTGCATTTGGATAAAACTCCATAATTGCCTGCGCTAAAAGGTGTGCAGACGAATGCCAGAAAGCTTTTTTTCCCAGATCATCATTCCATGTCAATAACTGAACGGTAGCGTCATCGCTAATAGTCGTTGAGGTTTCAACCTGTTGGCCGTTTACGACTGCGGATATGACATTTCTTGCCAATCCTTCGCTGATGCTCATGGCAATATCCATCGGAGTTATTCCGCTTTCATATTGCCTGATGCTTCCGTCCGGAAGTGTAATGTTGATCATTTTAAATTAATTTTAAAGAGTGCAAATTTACGAGTTTTAATGAGATTCATCATTTCATTTATACAAATAAATTTCATTAAAAGTGATGTGGATTTGCTTACTAACCATTATTATAAATATTCGAATTCATTGTAAGAACTTAATCTTATTAGGGTCACAAGGTAAATCAGAAAACAAAATCTAAGCTCTCGCCCTTTTCAAATAAAAATAAGCTGTGAGTATGCCAAAAATAACATTTGGCCCCCAGGCAGCAATGAATGGAGTAACATATCCTTGGGTGGAATATGTCAGTGAAATTTGGTTAAAGAAAATATAGATAAACGCAAGGAAAATTCCCACAGCCAAATTTACACCAATTCCACCCCTTCTTTTTTGAGAAGAAAGTGAGAGCGCCAAGAGCGTAAGAATAAAGGTAGAAAATGGCGAACTGTTTCGCTGTTGTAATTCATTCATATAAGCGTTAACACTGGCAGAACCTTTGAATTTTTGTTTTTGAATAAAGTGATTCAGCTCAAGGGAATTCATTGTTTCGGCTACATAGCCCTCCGGTAAAATTTCGTCCGGTGTCGCTTTGAATTTTCTTTTAAGTGTAATTTGATATCCAAGACTGTCTTTTTTGTCCGATATAACTTTTCGGGCATATACATTTCTTAAAACATAAACAGAATCCTTTTCATCCCAATTGAAAGAGGAAGCAAGAAGCTGGTATTTTAGTTTTTCGTTTTCAAATTCCTGAAAGACAAAACTTGATCCTCTTTTTTCCACACGGTCATAATTCTGTGCGAAAATGTATTCATCGGGAGAAATTTGGGATGATATTTTTTGACGTTCATAATATTCACCTTTCTTAGAACTACTCAATAAGTATTCGTACTGGTATTTATTCTTTTTAATATTGGCCCAGGGCAATGCGAAATTATTTACAAACAAGGCGACAATTGCAATTCCTGCCGCTACAATGATATAGGGTCTTGTGATCCTGAAAAAGCTGATTCCGCCGGCCTGTGCCGCCACAATTTCTGTCTGCATTGTCAGCCGAGAAGTAAAATAAATCACTGAAATAAAAACAGCTACAGGCAAAAAAGTATTGACCAGCCAAACTGCCCAAAACGGATAAAACTGTGTCATAGCGGCCCATGGAGTCGAGCCGTTGTCTTCAATTCTCCCGAGCTTTTGACTCAAATCTATGATTACCGCAATGGTCGAGAGGATAACCACCATAAAAAAGAAGGTGCTGACAAAGTTTTTGATGATATATTTATCGAATATTTTCAAATTTCCAATTTAACTCTTTCTTTCATATTTCAGGCACTTTGAGGGCTCAAGTGTCCGTTGCTTTTTATAATCGTTGTTTTAATTGCGGTACGATTTGATTTTTCCATTCCCTAAAATCTCCATCTAAAATATGCTTTCTTGCGGTTTGCACCAAATCCAGGTAAAATGCCAAATTGTGTACCGATGCGATTTGTTTTCCCAGGTATTCTTCTGCCACAAATAAATGACGTACATAAGCTTTAGAATATTGGTTATCTACATAACTTTTTCCATGTTCATCTAATTCAGAAAAATCATCTTTCCATTTGGCATTTCTCATATTCATGACACCATTCCATGTAAAAAGCATTCCGTTTCGGGCATTTCGGGTAGGCATTACACAATCAAACTGGTCTACACCCAGCGAAATACATTCCAAAATATTCCAGGGCGTGCCTACTCCCATAAGATAGCGCGGTTTGTCTTTTGGCAAAATGTCCGTTACCAGGTCTGTGATTTCGTACATCACCTCTTCGGGTTCACCAACACTTAGTCCACCAATGGCATTCCCATCCGCTCCAAAATCTGCAACAAACCGGGCAGATTCCTTTCTTAAATCGTGAAATGAGTTCCCTTGTACAATGGGGTAAAGAGTCTGCTCATATCCATATAGAGGCGGGTTTTCATTCAACCAGGCGCGGCAACGTTCCAGCCAGCGATGCGTTACCTGCATGGCGCGTTTCGCGTCTTTGTATTCTGCCGGAATTCCGGTTAATTCGTCAAATGCCATTACAATATCTGCGCCTATATTCCGCTGTATTTCCATTGAATACTCCGGAGTAAACATATGGTAAGACCCATCTATATGCGATTTGAACCTGACACCGTCTTCTGAAACCTTCCTTCTGTCAGAAAGTGAATATACCTGAAAACCCCCACTGTCAGTCAAAATAGGTCTGTCCCAATTCATGAATTTATGAAGTCCTCCCACTTGATTCAGAATTTCAATGCCGGGGCGCAGGTACAAGTGATAAGTATTGCCCAGAATAATCTGGGCTTTTATATCTTCTTTTAATTCTCTTTGATGAACCGACTTCACGCTGGCGACCGTACCAACAGGCATAAAAATAGGCGTTTCAATTTTGCCGTGTGCTGTTGATATTTCGCCCGCTCTTGCTTTAGAAGCCGTGTCTGTTTGCTCTATTAAAAAATTCATCGGGGGCAAAGATAAAGATGTTTCAGTTTCAACCACCAAATGAATTTCTTATAAAATTAAAAAATCCTGACAAGTATAGGTCTGGTTCAAATTTATCTAATGATTTGTTTACACCTCTTCCGGCTACAAACATTTTTTTCAATATAAATTTAAACAGACTCTAAATGCCTGGATTTCTTTTTGGCTAATAATTATTATTCACATAAAGAGCAATAATCGGGGAGATTGCATTCATGACATAAATTACAGCTTGCGTCAGCAAAACTTTCATAATCATTGCAGCCATATACTTCAGCATAGTATTCATAAGCGTTCTGGCAGGCAGTGGTTCCTGCCGGAATTGGCACAGTAAAAGGGTCACCGTAGCCGCCGGGGCATTGATATGTATAATCATATCCCGGGTTAACATCTGCCGAACCCGAATCATCATCATAATATCCATCATCCTCTTCAATTCCGAAAAGATCTTCGAAACAACTTACATTCACAAATAAGAATGAAAGCAATAATAAAATACCAATTTTCTTCATAATGAATCTTTTTTATATTGATACAAATTTATTGTACGATACGGTCTGATAAAATACCTACTTGAGGGTATTTTTAGGACTAACCTGTCCATGTGTTCTCCAAAAGCTTCTCAATTATGTGAAATTTTTCTAAAATTTGTTTGAAGTCTTATTAATTTTTAACTAAACGCATCATTATGCGTTTTGTAAGTTCTATTTTTGTGAAAAGTTTCCAGATGGAATTAGAAAATTTTGAATGGTTGATTAAAGAACTCATTAGGCACGGACTCAAAATCGGGGTTGCGATTCTTATTATTGTTATTGGCTTTTGGTTGGCATCAAAATTAAGGAGAATCATTCGGGACCGAATGATTAAGAAAGGGGTAGACCCCTCTATAAGGGAATTTATTTTACCGGTAATAGGTGTCCTTTTCAAGATTTTGGTTCTGCTTACGGCAATCAATACCGTTGGGATTCAAACTACTTCCTTCGCAGCAATTCTCGCCGGTTTAGCGGCAGGTGTCGGGCTTTCTTTACAGGGAAGTTTGTCCAACTTCGCAGGAGGATTATTAATTATTTTATTCAAACCATTTAAAATCGGAGATTATATAGAGGCGTTGTCAAATAGCGGTACCGTGGAATCAATCAGTATACTGTACACAACCATAGTTACAGATGGCCAGCAGGTAGTGATATTGCCTAATGCGCAGCTACTCAATAATCCTGTCAAGAATTACTCAATCAAAGACACACGTCGGCTGGACATAAAAATAGGGTTATCTTATAATGAAGATTTGAAAAAAGCACAGGAAATTCTAAAAAACCTACTAAACAACGAACCGAAAATACTTAAAAACAAACCCATTATAGTGGAAATCATAGAATTTACCGACTCTAAAATAAATCTCGCCGTAAGAGCGTTTGTAAAAAGGGAGGATTATTGGGATACCTATTTCAAATTATACAAAGAAACCAAACAAAAGCTGGATGAAAATGGAATTTCAATTTCGCTCCCTCCTTCAGAAATGCGGTTAATTCAAAATGAAGAAAAATTAAAATGAAGCGCTTTTATATTGTCTGCTTAATCTGTTTTACAGGAGTTTCGCTATTTGCACAAACTTCCGATTGGGTCAAAAACCATTTTGAGTCGGATTTTTATAAAACCCAATTTACGGGATTTTATCTTTACGACCCCGAAACCCAACAGGTTCTGGAAAATTACAATGGCGAAAAATATTTTACTCCGGCCTCCAATGTAAAAATCCTTTCACTTTACAGCGCAATGAAAGTCCTATCCGATTCCATTCCTGCTTTGCGGTATCAGGAAAAAGATGACGGGCTTTATATAGAAGGGTTAGGAGACCCCACTTTTTTGCATCCGGAATTCAAATCAGTTAGCCGCGTGCTGGATTTTCTGAAAAAGGAGCCGGGAGACATTTACCTTCACTGGGGAAAATATGAAGGCACGAGAATGGGACTTGGTTGGTCTTGGGAAGATTACGAAAAATACTACTCTCCTGAACGTAGCGAGCTTCCGTTATATGGCAATATGGCCATCATCAAAAAAGGAAAGGGTGGCCCATCCGCTTTTCCGCTAACACTGGCAGATTCGGTTGAATACAAAGAAAGCCTGTACAGTCGTGATTTTTTTGACAATAAATTTTACCTCGGCTCTCGAAACGGTTCCTCAACCAAAGTGCCTTTTGTGGTAAAAGATGAATTGGTCAGGCAAATGCTTTCAGAAGCTGTAGGGAAAGAGGTTTTCCTTACTGACAAAGACTTATCTAAAAAAGCCAAAATACTATTCAGCCTGCCCTCTGATCTGGTTTACAAACGTATGATGGAAATAAGCGATAATTTTCTCGCCGAGCAGGTTTTACTAATGGTTTCAGCTCAGGTTTCAGGTTCCATGAGCTCGGAAAAAGCCATCAATTATATGAAAGGAAAGTACCTGAAGGGGATGCCCCAAGATCCGGTTTGGGTAGACGGCTCCGGGCTTTCCCGTTATAATTTATTTTCACCGCAGGATATGGTCTTTGTTCTTGAAAAACTTTACAAAGAATTTCCGCAGGAACGGCTGTTCAATATATTTGCAATAGGTGGAAAGACCGGAACGTTGAAAAGCAATTATGGAGGCAAAACACCGTATGTTCATGCCAAATCGGGCTCACTATCAAATAATTATTGCTTGAGCGGATATCTCATCACCAAATCCGGAAAAACTTTAATTTTCAGTGTGATGAACAATCATTTTCAAAAAGAAAACTGGCAGGTAAGACAGGAAACACAGAAGTTGCTGGAATATGTGAGGGATTATTATTAAAGTGTGTTCTATATAAGTTTTTCATAAAAGGTAAAGGACCAGACGAAGTGTGGTGCTGATTAAATATTGATAATTATTTCCGGGAATCAATCAAAAACCATGATTCTGCCACGTCTTCTTTTGTTGTCTTTTCCTCCAAATTTGTCCAATTTAAATCCGAGAGAAAACATTACATAACGCTGTAAAACATCATTTTCTTCATCAAGCACATAATTGTCCGTAATTGTCCGGGTATTGCTTATATTTTGATTCAACACATCATACACCTTGACTTTAAAGGTCAGCTGGTCTTTCCAGAAATTATACGCAAGGCTGGTGTTCCACAAAAAGAAATCTTTTTTGAATCCGTCCGCGATTCTTGAGTTATAAGTATAGCCAAAATCATTTCCAAATACAAAATGCTTGGGCCAGTAATTGGTTGTTTCAACTTTGAAATTATGGTTGACATTTGAATTCCGGTCAATGGTGAAATTCTTGTAACCGGTTTCGGAGTAAGTCATCCTATAACTCGTGTTGATGGACAAAACCTCGCCTAAATCCCAGTTGAAGTTCACTCTTGGGCGCAGGCTTGTAGAATTTGCTTCATAACGGATCTGGTCTAGGAATTGTTCATTATGGGTTTGGTTGAGGCTCAATCCCGCTCCAATCCGGAAGCTGCTCCGTTCGGTTTTCAACGTTTTACTGTAATTCACTCCTCCCCAGAAAGTATAATTCCCATGAATGTTCCGGTAGGTTGTTGTGGTGATAAAGTTCTCATCCAAAGTCCGGTAACTCACAATGTCTGTTTCGTTGAAGCTACCTCCAAAATTTACAAAAATCCCGGTTTTGGACTGGAAATCAAAATTGTTAAACCCAACATACAAGGTGTGGCGTTTTGTCGGATCCAAATCGGGGTTCCCAATGGTTGTATATAAAGGATTGCTTAAATCTTCAATCGGTAAGAGCTGTCTTGCGGAAGCCGGTGATACCTGATAATTATAATTGACATAAACATTTGAACCTTTGGCTATATTCAAATTTGCATTGAAATCTACCGAGGGCAATACAAATTCCTGCTTAACATAATAATCATCTCCCAAATAATTTCCGTAATTTTTCTGGGTCAGGATTTGAGTCCCCAAATTCAGATTGTACCTGAATTTTCTTTTTTTGCTCACAAAAGAAACATACGGATTTGTCTGGGTCAGATCAGAGTTCGTATACCTCGTAAGGAATTCATTTACTACATTATATTCATTTTCGCTTTCATCAAAATCAAATGTATTCATTCTGTCTGCCGAAAGTTCTTTCTTATACCCCGCCCCGATTTTTAAATCCAGTGAGTCCAGCACTTTAAAACCATATTCAGCTTCTACTTCATAATGGTCACTGGTACTTCTGTTTTTCCCTAACTGATTTCGAAGGTCGTCGGGTTCATCTCCCAGATAGAAAATTGTTTCTGATTTTCGAAGTAAATCGTTTTCTGTCAATTGATTGGAATGTGAAAATGAAACACTTATTTCATTATGATTTTTAAATGATTTGAAGTAATTAATGTCATTTGAGAACTGATTGGAAAGATTATCTGAACGTGTAGAACCACTGTTCTCATTTCTTATATCATTCTCTTCACCATAGGTCAAACTATAAAAATCATTTACCGAAAAACTTTCTGAACGGGAAAACTGAGGATTCACCCAGATTTGGCTGGTAGAGTCAATTTTGAATTCAAAATTAGTACTAAAGCTATGATTGTCTGATTCCGAATGCGTAATGGATTCTGATTCTGTTGTATAAAAGTCGTTGGGTAAAAAGTTTTGGCGAAGTGTTTTGTTGTGGTTGTTTGAATTGGTTCCGGTATAATAATAAGTGCCGTTGAATTCAAGCTTTTCTCCAAACTGATCAGCGTAATTCAAACCGCCAATCTGTGATTCGGTAATTCCCTTATTGCCACCAAATTGTACGCCATTTATATTAAAAGAACCGTTGTCGGAAATCATTATCCGCCTGTTTCTTCCGCCCGACATCGTGTCAAAAATATCATCCATAGAAAACCCTACTACATTGATATTATTGGCCGCTCCCAAAATGCTGAACTTTGTATCTCCTTTGAAATAATTAAACATCAGGTTTGATTCATAACGGTCATCTGTCCCGTAACCACCTTGCGCTTTGAGCATATAACCCTTGTTATCCTTTTCGTCTATGGTAAGATTGATGCTTGATTCATTTCCACTTGCCCTTGCTCCCGAAATTTCTTCTTTTTTTGTTTTTTTGTCCGTTACCTGAACTTTTTGGATGATTTCTGCCGGCAAATTCTGTAAAGCAATTTCCCCCGATTTGTCAAAAAAAGGTTTTCCGTTCACAAGAATTTGTGAAACCTCTTTTCCGTTCACCATAATTTTTCCCTCATCATCAATTTCCACACCCGGCAGCTGCTTCAGGAGCGTTTCCACATTGGCGTCAGGTCTGACTTTAAAAGAAGACGCATTGAACTCAAGTGTATCATTTTTAATCCGGATGGGTGGAGCAGAGCCTGTCACAATGGCTTCATCTAGGCTAATTACCGTTTTTAAAGTAACTTCACCTAATTCTTTATTTTCAGTGAGTGACTCATATTCAGCTCTAAAATCACCGTTCAAATCATCGGAAATACTAAAGAAAACCGGCTCTTGCACTTTTTTTACTTCCAATTTGAAATTGCCGTTTTTATCGGTAATGGAATAATCTATAACGGTTGAGTCTTTTTTCAATGACAGATAAACTGTGGCGGCCTCAACAGGAGATTTTAGCACTTCATCAACCGCTTTTCCGGAAATACTGACTTTTTCCTGCGCGAAAATAAATGAGTGAATAAAAAAAAGAAAGAAAAAAGGAAAGGTGGCTAACTTCATTTACTTTTGTTAAAATCTCTGCAAGTTTAAGTTTATTTGAAAAATAATGCGGTTAATGAAAAGTTAATCCAAAGGATATTTCCCAAAAAAACCGCTCAGATATTTACCTGAACAATAATGACATTTGAATTGCATCTTATCCCTGTCTTTTCTTTTTTAGGATTTTCAATGAGCAATAAATCATTTTTCATTAATTCTATTTCTTTATTTCCTGACTGAATCAACATGTCCGATTTTGCAAATATGAAAATAAAATCTGCCGTAACGCCCTCTGAATCAGAAGTGACTTCAACAGAAGCAAACCGAACCGATTTAGCCGTCATCAGATTAAAATCGGTTCCTGAACTATACGAAACAATCCTGTCTCCCGAATCAAATTTAAACACCTCGTTTTTTGAATATTCTTTTTCAATCCCATTGTGAACAATCTTCAACTGGTTGTCCAGCATAACTAAATAACGGTTAAAATCCTTAAACCGGGTAAAGTCTGCCGGTATTTTTTCAATTGTGGCTGAGCTGATCCGGAACAAAAAATTTCTTTCCGAGTAATTCGAATTCGCCGGATAAATAAAATATTCAAAAGTTTTCCCGCCGTCCCAAAGTGCGGGTTGTAAATTTTCTTTTTTTATAATTATGTCATTCATTAGCCATTCTGTCTTAATTTCAGCAAACGGCTAGTTCTCTCTCTGCTCTGCCTGTAATAATCCTCTCCCATATTTGGATTCTTGTAAGAGGGAATCATTTCTTTTAATTTCTTCTCCCAGATTTTCAAATCTTCCGGAAAACATTTTTCCATTAGGTCAAGCATAATTTTGACAGCTGTAGAAGCGCCCGGCGAAGCTCCCAAAAGCGCCGCAATGCTTCCGTCTTTTGAATTTACTATTTCGGTTCCAAATTGTAAAACCCCGCCTTCTTTTTCGTCTTTTTTGATGATCTGAACTCGTTGTCCCGCATCACGTTCCACCCAGTTTTCGGCTTTAACATCGGGAAAATATTCTTTCAACGCTTCGATTTTGTCTTCTTTGGTTTGACGGACTTGTTCAATCAAATATTTAGTCAGCGGAATATTGTGGAGCCCGGCAGAAAGCATGGGTTTGATGTTGCTCCACTCAATGGACAAGGGCAAATCCCAATAAGAGCCGTTTTTCAAAAACTTGGTAGAAAATCCGGCAAAGGGACCAAAAAGCAATTCATTTTTTCCATTGATTGAGCGCGAGTCCAAATGTGGAACCGACATAGGCGGCGCGCCGACTTTGGCTTTTCCGTAAACTTTTGCATGATGTTGTTTGATGACTTCCAGATTATTACAAATCAGCCATTCGCCGCTCACAGGAAATCCGCCATACCCTTCGCCTTCTTCAATTCCGGATTTATCCAAAAGCTGAATAGCTCCACCTCCCGCCCCGATAAATACAAAATCGGCAATCACTTTTAATTTTTTGTCTGTTGTAAGGTTCTTGACTTTTACTTGCCATTTTCCTTCCTTTCGTTTAAGACTTCGCACTTCGTGGGCGACATGCAGTTCTACTTCTTCGTCCATCACCAGACTCAAAATCAACTTACGGGTCAAAGCACCATAATTGACGTCTGTCCCGATTTCCATTCGCGTTGCGGCTACCCTCTGGTTCGTGTTCCGATCTTTCATGACCAGCGGCATCCATTCTTCCAATTGCTTAAAATCTTCGGAATATTTCATTCCTTCAAACAATGGATGTTGCGTTAGTTTTTCCCAACGTTTTTTCAGGAAATCCACATCCCCATCACCCCATACAAAGCTCATGTGCGGAATGGGATGAATAAATTTTTCGGGGTTTTGGAGAAATCCTGTTTCGGCCAAATAAGCCCAAAACTCTTTGGAAATTTCAAAAGAAGACGCAACATTCACCGCTTTTTGAATGTCCACACTTCCGTCTTCATTTTCGGGTGTGTAATTTAATTCACAAAACCCCGAATGTCCGGTTCCGGCATTGTTCAGCGCGTCCGAACTTTCACCTGAAATCACATCGAGCTTTTCATAAATTGTGATTTGAATTTCCGGGTTCAATTTCTTAAGCAGTACCGCCAAGGTTGCACTCATGATACCCGCTCCGATTAAAACGACATGGGTTTGAGGTGAATTTTGAAGTTCCATTTCCTGAATTTATAAAGCGAATTTACGACAAGAATCGTTCCTTATAAATTGATTGGGCGACTAATTTCTCACCTCGCAGGTTTTGAATACCTGTGAGGGTTGGATGAGAGTAAAACGATTGTGGTCTGACGAAAATTTTTGGATATTTAAAAAATTAGCACTTAATTTAAGCAAAAGACAATTTAAATTGAAAGTTTATACCACTCATCAAACACATCATTTAAAAAAACATCTCGAAGATTTGAAAACAAAAGATGTTATGAAATTTGAAAGAAGTAATCTTGTTGAAAAAATAACCGAAGTCCTTATTGAAAGTGAAAAACAATTAAGCGATCTGGATTTAAATTTCTTTTTTAACTACGAAATTTTCCCAAAAAACATTATGATTTTTGAAACTCAATGGAATGATGAAAATCGCAAAATGCAAGTCAATGACACCATTGTTCAGCAAGCCTTCCTGCCTCCCGTCCCATCTTTTTCGCAAAAAGTGATTTTTGGTGTCCGGATTAGTGAAATTATTGATGAAACGAACAGAAAAGGTTTCAGTTATGAAACGCTCGAAGGCCATGTTGAAAAAGGGGTTTCGACCTTTACTGTTGAGCAGGCGGATGATAAAATCAAATTCAAAATACATACATTTTCAAAACCCGGAAATCTTCTGACCAAAATTGTCGGCCCGATTATTTCCGTTCCTTATCAGGCGTATTGTACAAGACAGGCTTTGGAAAACGTAAAGAAACGGATTGAGACTCAAGCAGCTTAAACTACTTTTTCTTCAAATCCCCCACCATCAACTCCGCCGTCCGTTCGGAAGCGCCCGGCCCACCGAGTTTCTCACGCAGTTTTTTGTAGTTGTTCAGGATTTGAGAACGTTTGGGTTCGGTAAGGATTTTTTCTAATTCTGATTTTAAATTTTTAGGATTTAATTCATTTTGAATCAATTCTTTGACAACTTCACTATCCATAATTAAATTCACCAGAGAAATATATTCAATATGTTTCACCACCCGTTTCCCGATTTCGTAAGAAATCCGGCTGCCTTTGTAACATACCACTTCGGGCGTGTTGAGCAAAGCCGTTTCCAAAGTAGCGGTTCCCGATGTTACCAAGGCCGCTTCTGAACTTCGGAGCAAATCGTAGGTTTTTCCGAATACAATTTTCAGATTCTTTCCGCCAATTTCCCTGTAAAAATTTTCCTCTTGTGAGGGTGCGCCCGCAATAACGAATTGATAATCAGGAAAATCTTTTTGAACCGAAAGCATAATGGGCAATTTGGCTTTGATTTCCTGTTTGCGGCTTCCGGGTAGCAAAGCGATGATTTTTCTTTCGTCCAGGTTATTTTCCGATTTGAATTTGTCTATATCAATTTCGGGCAAATCTCTCATCGCATCCAAAAGCGGATGCCCCACGAAATCGACTTCAAAATCATATTTCGCATAAAATTCTTTTTCGAACGGAAGAATGACAAACATCCGGTCAACGAATTTTTTAATCGTATGCACGCGTCCGGTTTTCCATGCCCAGATTTGTGGCGAAATGTAATAATACACTTTGATTCCGAGGCTTTTGACAAATTCGGCAATTCGTAAGTTAAAACCAGGGTAATCAATCAGTATGACCGCATCAGGCTTCCAGGCCTGGATATCTTTTTTGCAAAATTTGATGTTGCCCAATATGGTTTTCAGGTTCATAATCACTTCGGCAAAGCCCATAAAAGCCAAGTCCCGGTAATGTTTCACAAGTTCACCGCCCTGCTCCTGCATCAAGTCACCACCCCAGAAACGGAATTCCGCCTGCGGGTCTTTGATTTTTAATTCTTTCATCAGGTTAGATCCATGAAGGTCACCGGATGCCTCACCTGCTATGATGTAGTATTTCATTTTTTTTTATCAATAATTCGCTCACTTCGACTCCGCTCAGTGACCGGAAGTTGCGTACGCATCAATGACCGAAAGCCGCGGTGGCTGAGCGGAGCCGAAGCCCCGTAATTTGTCTTTGTAAATTTAATCTTTTTTAAAGTTTTTTGAATGCGAGATATTTTTACATTCGGCCAATTTATTGAGCGCTTCCTGACAATGATTAATTAATGCTTCTTTCTTTTTTCCGACTCCACCCCTGTATTTGTTTTTCTCTATAAAAGGCCTCGTCAATCCTTTGAAATTCTTCAAAATAAACCAGTTCAACCGGTAATCTTTTTTTGGTAAAATTTGCTCCTTCTCCATTTTGATGCTGAGTTATTCTCAATTCTTCCCGTGTAATAGCTTTCATCAGCACATCGTAATATGTAAACAAATCCATTCATTTGAATTGGGTTAAAATACCCGGTCACTTCGACTCCGCTCAGTGACCGGAAGTTGCGTACTCTCAGTGATTGAGAGTTGCGTCCGCATCAATGACCAAAAATCACATCCTCTCAATGAGCGGATATTTCGTAACTTTACAATCGGAACAAAGATAGAAATTTTTGAAATGGATGAGATAGTAAACCGCATTGCCAAAAGCCCGTTGGTAACGATTGACCTGGAAGATTTTTATCCGGAAGGCAGGCGTATGGTTTTTGACCTGAAAGATTTTTTGTATGAAGAATTGATTCTGCGCGAAAAAGATTTCAGGGAACAATTGAAAAATCATGATTGGACACAATATCAGGATGCTTTTGTGGCGATGGACTGCTCGACTGATGCAATCATTCCGTCTTGGGCCTTTTTGCTTGTGGCAACTTATCTTCAGCCTTATGCGAAAAAAATCATAAAAGGAAATCTGATTGATTTGGAAACTTCTCTTTACCAGGAAATCATTTCAAATATGGATGTTTCTTCTTATGAGGGAAAGAAAATCATCATAAAAGGTTGCAGCAAGAAACCTGTTCCCGATGCGGCTTATATTCAGTTAATCGAAAAAATCCAGCCCCACATTCAATCCTTGATGTTTGGTGAGGCCTGTAGTACGGTTCCTTTGCTGAAGAAAAAATCCTCCTGAAATCAGTAAAATAAAAAAGCCCGTTCACTTCGAGAGCCTCAGTGAACGGGCTTTTTATAGTTTATTTCTGATTAATTTACTTTTCTCAACAAAACGGTATAAACCGGAAAGTGGTCGCTGTAACCGTTCGGATAATAGGTATCGCCTCCATACATTCTATAAGGATATCCTTTGTATTGTCCTTCCGGAGAGACCAAATAAGAAGGCGAGAAAATTTCGGTTTTGTATATTTTGTATGAATCGAATTTTTTGCTGTTGTCAATCAAAGTCCCGGTTACAAAAAACTGATCAAACAGGTTCCAGGAATCACGGTAAGCCAAAGTACCCATTCCTTTTTTATACATTGGGCTCATGAGGTCTACAATGTCCGCATCTTTTGCTTTTTCTTTTTTTCCGATTGCCCCCAAAGTTTCGGTTATACTCGGGCTTATAGGATCATCATTGAAATCACCCATGGCAATGATTTTTGCTTTCGGGTTTTCTGCACGGATTTCGTCATAAATTCCCTTCATCACTTCTGCCGCTTTTTTTCTTTTCGGTAAACTAATTTTTTCCCCACCTCTTCTTGACGGCCAGTGGTTAACAAGAAAGGTAACCTCTTCACCATCAAGCAATCCGGTTACTCTTAAAATATCACGGGTATATTCCCTGTTCCCAGTGTCTCCGTAAATCTCAATGACGTAAGGTTTTGCATTTGTAACCTGAAAACGGCTTTTCTGGTAAATCAAGGCGACATCAACTCCACGAGCATCAAAGGAATTAAAGTGAGCAATACCATAATCATAATTTTTAAGCTCTGGTTGATTTGTAATGTCTTCTACTGTTTTCCTGTTCTCAATTTCACATAAGCCTACAATAACCGGAGCGGAATTGGTTTCTTCTTTGCCCAATTGAGCAATGACATGCGCAATATTTTTTACTTTCTGGTTGTAGCGTTCTTCTGTCCATGCTTTTTTTCCTGCTGGCGAAAACTCTTCCTGCAAAATCAAAGGACGGATAATTTTCTTGCCGGCAATATTTTCATAAGTATAACGCTGTTTGAATGCTACCGTATCATATTTAGGGATATCATCTACCTTGATTGAAATATGATAATTCGGGTCGGTGTAAGGAAGCGTCCCATCTATGTAACCAGCCGATATTTCGGTGTCAAAAAGGTTTTCTATGTTATAAAAAGCGACCGTTGCAGCCTGAAATTTTTGCTGTCCCAAAAGGCTTGTTGAAAAGAAAATCAACAAGATGGATAATTTAGTTAAAGATTTATTAATTTTAAACATCGTATATTTTATTACATTTGTGCCCTCAAATTATTATTTTAATAATTTTTGAGTTTGCTAAAGTAAAGATAAAAATTCTTTGAATGAATAAATTATTGTTAACGATGACCTTTCTGATTCTTACGGCAATCAGTCTTATAGGTCAAACCAAGATTTCAGGGATTGTGAAAGACAGCTCTACTGAAAAGGAAATTTACAATCTAAACGTTTTGATGGTTGAAACCGGAGAAGAAGTTCAGACCGACCGAATAGGTTACTTCCAGTTTGTGGACGTAAAACCGGGAACTTACACCCTGAAAATTTCAGGAGTTGGTTATCAATCTACAGAAAAAGAGGTTGTTGTAGGTGAAGAACCTTCTATTGACTTAGGGGAAGTGATGGTCACTTTTAATCCGGTAAGTGAAAACATAGGAATTATTACATTGACAGATGATGAGCTTGCCGCTGATGAATCTTCTTCTCAGTCTTCAGCAGGGTTATTACAGTCTTCTCAGGATGTATTCGCAAGTACAGCCGCTTTTGAGCTTGGCGCTTACTGGTTCAATGTTCGTGGTTATGATAACAAATACAATGATGTGTTTTTTAATGGCGTCCGAATGAACAAGATCAACAATGACCGTGTAAACTTTGGAGATTGGGGGGGATTGAATGATATAACACGCCATCCGGCAGAACAAACCATCGGTTCTGAGCCTTCTGATTATGCCTTTGGCGATGTAGGGGGGATAACTTATTATGATACCCGCCCGTCTATGATGAGAAAAGGGACAAGTTTGGCTTATTCATTTACAAACCGTTCTTACAATCAACGGGTCCTGGCTACTTACAATACAGGGCTTATGAAAAACGGTTGGGCGTTTATGGGATCCGTTGCGAGAAGATGGGCCGAAGAAGGAGCCATTGAAGGAACATTTTATGATTCATGGGCTTATTTTTTCGCGGCTGAGAAAAAAATTAATGAGAAGCACGCTTTGGTTTTTACCGGTTTTGGCGCGCCAACCAGACGTTCGACCAATAGTCCTAATACACAAGAAGCTTATGATTTAATGGGTAAAGATTATAACTCTTACTGGGGTTGGCAAGACGGTGAGAAAAGAAGTGAAAGAATCCGTAAATTCCATGAGCCTTTGTTTATGCTTACACATCATTGGACAATTTCTCCAAAAACAAAATTAACAACGACCTTGGGTTATCAATTCGGAAAAGACAGTAGAAGCCGTTTGGATTGGTTCAAAGCAAATAATCCTTCACCTACCTATTACAGAAACCTGCCAAGTTTTTATGCTGCTCAGGACGGCGCAACGCAGGAAGAAATTGACGAAAGAATCTGGGAGTGGCAAAATGATCAAACAGTTTCTCAGTTAGATTGGACTGATATTTATAACCAAAATTATAACAGGGGAGCCGGAGGTGCGGCTTATGTATTGGCTGCAGATGTAAATGAAGACAATATCTTGTCTTTTACCTCAAGCTTAAAATCTCAAATTACAGATGATATTAAGATTACTGCGGCACTCAATTATCAAAACACAACATCACATCTTTATAGAGAGGTCTTAGATCTTTTAGGTGGGAATTATTTTGTGAATTATAACGCATTCCAGAAGGTTTCATATAATGTGGATGAAGAAGAGGGCAGAAAAATATTTGAGGGTGACAAATACCAGTATGATTACCAAATCAACCATCAACACGCTGATGTATTTGCTCAGGGTCAATATTCCATCAATAAGTTTGATATCACATTGGGGTTAAGAGCTGCTTATACTTCAATGTATAGAGATGGAAACTACCGCCATGAGCAATATTTGGATAACTCCAAAGGAAAAAGCAAAACATACAACTTCTTTGATTTTGGAACAAAGGCACAGGTTCTATACAAATTAAATGGTAGAAACTTCTTCCAGTTAAACGCAATGTATGCGACAAATGCGCCAACAGTAGATGAGGTTTTTCCGAATGCCCGATCTAACGATTATACGATTGATGAAAATAATTTTGTGCAAAATGGCGATAACCTCAAAAGCTCAAAAGTACTTTCAACGGATTTGAGCTATATCTTAAGAGCCCCAAAAGTCAAGGCACGTGCTACCGGTTTCTATACAAAATTCTTTGATGAATATGAGAAGAATTTCGGATATATAGACGTCGTTGACGGAGCCGGAGGAAATGAAAATTTGTTTGGCGCTGAATATTTATTCAATGTTGACAAATTATATATAGGAGGGGAATTTGCACTTGAGGCACAATTGACTACCACATTGACACTTTCTGCAGTTGCTTCTTTAGGTCAGTATACTTATGACAACAACCCAACCTATCAGAGGTTTTCTGACAGCAATTACCTGGATGAAGGGTTGGGTCAATATATTACGGTAGGAACAACATTGCCCACAACGGCTTATTTGGAAAATTATAAAGTTGCTGTGGGAGCGCAGCAAGGATTTTCATTGGGGTTAGAGTACAGATCCCCTCAATATTGGTGGGTGGGTGCTACCGGCAATTACCTAGCGAGTAATTATATAGATATTGCTCCATTTAAAAGAACCGAACAGTTCTTTCATCAAAATGTACTTTATATAGATCCTTCTCCGGCATATTATACAGTAAGTGAAACTTCTGCCTCAGAATTATTGAAACAAGAAAAATTTTCTAATGAATTTATGCTGAACTTAAACGCCGGTAAAACATTCCGCTTTGGAAAATACTACATGGGAATTAGTGCAAACGTAAATAACGTTCTCAATAATCGTGATTATGTAACCGGAGGATTTGAACAAATCAGATTAGGAAATTATCCTGAAGCAATGCAAACTAATAACCAGATTATGTTCAGCCCTAAATACTGGTATGACAGAGGAACGTCTTATTTCATCAATGTTTTCTTTAGATTTTAATTAACAACGATATAATTTTACTTAAAATGAATACAATCAAAAATTTAAAATTTTTAATCCTGGCGGCCATAAGCATGTTGGTTATCAACTCTTGCGTGCAGGATGATGACTTCTCTCTACCTCCAATTAACTGTGGCGGTGCAGAGGCTAATTTAACCTTGGCGCAGTTACAAGAAATGATCGACCAAGTTACACCTGAAACCACCGTTGAAGGCGCGACTGAAAAAATCATCAAATTCGATCAAGACTATATTATTGAAGGATATATAGTTTCAAGTGATTCAACAGGAAATTTCTTTAAAACAATTTCAGTCCAAAACAGTATTTCCAACCCCACAATTGGCATACAAATAGAGATGGACAGAACTAACCTTTTCAATAATTTTCCGTTGGGAGCTAAAGTAAAAGTAGCTTTAACAGGATTATATGCAGGTTATGACAGAAGCCTTCTTAAAATTGGAGATGCTTACAATAGCGGTGGAGAAGTTAGGGTAGGACGTATGGCAGATAATAAAATAGGAGATCACGTGGCAATTACTTGTGACCCTGCCGTAAATATAACCCCGGTTACTTTCCCTGATATTGCTTCTGCTATGGAATCGGGAGTTATAAATTCATTAATCAAAATTGAAAACGTTCAATTTGCCCAAACCGGAATTACTTACGGTGATGCTGCAAACCAAACAACCGTGAACAGAGATTTAGTAGGTGCTACAGCGGAAACCAATAATCAAACAATAATCTTAAGAAACAGTGGATTTGCTGATTTTGCCAACGTCATCGTTCCAGAGGGCAGTGGCTCAATTACCGCTGTTCTAAGTAAATTTAATAACGATTGGCAATTATTCATCCGTGATACCAACGATGTTCAATTTAATAACCCTCGTTTTGGAAATGGAGGAACAGGTGAAGGAGATGGCCCAATTGGAGGTGATAATGCAGAGTTTGAAGCTTGTATAAATGAAGGGTTCAATGCTTTTGATCCTGATGATGATGAATTTGGGTCATATATAAATGACGCTGCCATAGGAACAAGATATTGGGAAGTAAAAGAATTTGGTGGAAATAAATATATTCAAATGAGCTCCTTTAACTCAAACGATGAGTCCAATACTACTTATTTCATCGTTCCGGTTAATTTTTCAGATGCCGACAAATTTTCATTCAAAACCAAAGACGGTTATAACAATGGAAACGTTTTGAGTATTTATTACTCCACTGACTATACTTTAGGAGGAAGTGTGGCCAATGCTACCTTAACCGACATTACTTCTTCATTTAACATTTCTACCGGAAACGTTAATGGTTACGGAGATACTTTTATTGATTCTAATGAATTTGATCTATCCTCAATTAGTGGAAACGGAGCAATTATTTTCAAATATGAAGGTAGTGGAAACGGTGTGACTACAACCATGCAGATTGATGACATCAAGGTTGTTGACAATGAAAACCCTGATTGTGGGAATGGTGGTGGAGATCCGGGAGATGATCCTACTCCTCCTTCAGCAGATGCCGCCTTTGCTTTTCCAGGTGCTGATTTTGAAAACTGGGCGACATTTGAAGCTGGGTTGAATTCGTTTGGTATTCAGAATTATGCAACCCAAGGTGCCGGAACAGGTATGAACGGAACGGCTTCTCTTCACATTGCGACCACTCCTACCACAACAGATGGGAATGATTATGTTTTCACTGCACTTCCGTATGATGATTTACCATCTACCTATACTAAAATTGATTTCTTTATGAAAGGAACTGCAGATAAATCCGTTTCGCTCAATGTGTATAAAACTGACGGAAGTTATTATACTTTTAATTTAGGAACGATTTCTTCGAGCCAAATCATTTCGGTAGCCGAAAACAACCAATATACAGGAACTGTAAACACCGGAGGTGAATGGATTCAGGTTTCATTGGACTTGTCCGGTATTACTGATTTGAATACTACAGATTCATCTGTTAATTTCTTTGCTTTGAAAATTGGTAAGAATGCTAATTACGATTTGCATTTTGACAATTTCACAATTGAATAATTTTTAAATTCCGTCGGCCTCAAAATGGTTGGCTAAATTATAACTCAAACCCCGCTTTTCAGTGGGGTTTTTTTATGTTTTGGATTGATTCTTTGTGTGAATTTCATGTGGTCGGGCTTTGTTTTCCTGCTTTTGCGTGAGGGATAGCAGCGGAAATCCTTTTTCCGGTGGCTTCGAGAGCCTCAGCCACCAAGAGCCTCAGCCACCGAGAGCCTCAGCCTGAAAGATGTATTAACCATTCGGACGCTTAAACCATTGGAAAAAGATTGCAGCGAATAGCCCGACCGCGCCGCGAAGTGTAACGGAGCGGCGGGGACACGCCCAATAGAAACAAATCGGTTGAATAAAAAAAGCGGACATCTCTGCCCGCTCTAAATTTATATTGATTTAAAAACTTCTTGGCTTCGAGAACCTCAGCCGTCGAAGTTTATTACATCATTCCCGGCATTCCGCCACCCATTGGAGGCATTGCCGGTTCGTCTTTCTTAATTTCGGTGATAACCGCTTCGGTTGTAATCAACATTCCTGAAACTGATGCCGCGTTTTCCAAGGCTACACGTGTCACTTTGGTCGGGTCAATAATGCCCGCCTCAAACATGTTTTCATACGTATCGCTTTTCGCGTTGTATCCGAAATCAGCTGATCCGTCTTTTACTTTTGCCACGACAACAGAGCCTTCACCACCGGCATTGATGACAATCTGACGAAGTGGTTCTTCTATAGCTCTGCGCACGATGTTTACACCGGTTGTTTCGTCGGCATTTTCACCTTCCAGATTTTCCAAAGAAGACAGCGCTCTTACATAAGCCACACCTCCTCCGGCAACGATTCCTTCTTCTACTGCAGCTCTCGTTGCATGAAGCGCATCGTCGATCCGGTCTTTTTTCTCTTTCATTTCTACTTCAGAAGCAGCTCCAACATAAAGAACTGCGACACCTCCGGCCAATTTAGCCAAACGCTCCTGCAATTTTTCACGGTCATAATCTGATGTTGTAGATTCTATTTGAGCTTTGATTTCGTTTACACGGGCTTTGATCTGGCCTTCATCTCCGGCTCCGTTTACGATGGTTGTATTGTCTTTGTCGATCTGAACTTTTTCAGCAGTTCCCAGCATATCCAAAGTTGCATTTTCCAAAGAATATCCTCTTTCTTCTGAGATTACCGTTCCTCCGGTCAAAATCGCGATGTCTTCCAACATGGCTTTTCTTCTGTCTCCAAATCCGGGTGCTTTCACCGCGGCGATTTTCAAAGAACCTCTTAATCTGTTGACTACCAAGGTTGCCAATGCCTGCCCCTCTACTTCTTCTGAAATAATCAATAATGGACGACCTGATTGTGCGGCCGGTTCCAAAATAGGAAGAATGTCTTGAAGGTTGGATATTTTTTTGTCATATAATAAAATATAAGGATTCTCCAATTCCGCTACCATTTTGTCTGGGTTGGTCACGAAGTAAGGAGACTGATAACCTCTGTCAAACTGCATTCCTTCCACTACATCCACTGTGGTGTCAGTTCCTTTTGCTTCTTCAACAGTGATCACGCCTTCTTTTCCTACTTTAGCAAAAGCTTCTGCAATCAAAGTTCCGATGGTATCATCGTTGTTGGCAGAAATAGAAGCTACTTGCTTGATTTTATCTGAGCTATCCCCTACTTCCTGAGATTGTTCTTTTAAATTGGCTACAATTGCAGTAACCGCTTTGTCTATTCCACGTTTCAAATCCATTGGATTTGCGCCGGCAGCAACGTTTTTCAAGCCTTCACGAACGATTGCTTGCGCTAAAACGGTAGCTGTGGTTGTTCCGTCTCCGGCTACATCATTGGTTTTGGAAGCAACTTCTTTCACCATTTGCGCACCTAAGTTTTCAATCGGGTCTTCGAGCTCAATTTCTTTTGCGACAGAAACACCATCTTTGGTTACATGTGGTGAACCGAATGATTTTTCCAAAACTACGTTTCTTCCTTTAGGGCCTAATGTTACTTTTACTGCATTGGCCAATGCGTCGACACCTCTTTTGAGGCCGTCTCTTGATTCAACATCGAATTTAATATCTTTTGCCATTTTTTATAATTTTGTTTAATGTTTGATGTCCAAAGTTTAACGTTTTAAGTTCAAGTCAGGAAACCTTGAACGTGAAACCTGAAACTCGAAACGAAATTTTTTAAACAATTGCCAAAACATCAGATTCTCTCATGATCAGATAATCCTTGCCTTCCCATTTTAATTCAGTTCCGGAATATTTTCCGTAAAGGACTTTGTCGCCTACTTTTACAGTCATTGGCTCATCAGGTTTTCCATTACCTGCAGCTACAATAGTTCCTTGTTGAGGTTTTTCTTTGGCTGTATCCGGAATGATGATTCCCGATGCCGTCTGAGTTTCGGCAGGCGCAGGCTCTACCACCACGCGGTCTGCCAACGGTTTAATTGTAATTTCTGACATATTTGTTTGATTTAATTAATTAAACATTAAAATTTTGATACTCGAAATTAGTCGAAAAGTATGCCAAGCCCTATTTTCTGACATTTTGAAATGATTAAGCTTTTCTAACTGACAAGTTGGCGGAATTAATCTAAATTACAGTTGTGTCAATGTTGTTAAGGGTTGATTTTACCTTTCAAAAACTCATCCGTGAAATGAGCTCTTTCCTTTGGTTTGGAAAATTTTTCCGAATTATATGGTTGAGAGTTTCCTTTCGGTATGGACAAAGATTGCCATTGATTTTTGGCCAGCATTTTTCCCAGATATACTATTTGTCCAATATGATAAGGATAATGCGCCAACTGCCTGTTGATGGCCTCCATCACAGTATGCCCCTGATTTCTTATGTAAATTATTTTGTCTAAATCTTCTTCTTTCAAAGATTTTAAGGTTGCAAATAAACAGCTCCAGCCTTCTTCCCATTTTTCTACCATTTCTTCTTTTGACTGAAGATCATTTTCAAATTCCGCATCCCGATTTCTCCATTCTTTTTCTCCGTCAGAATTTAAAAAATCCGTCCAACGCGAAAGCATATTGCCCCAAAGATGTTTGACGATGGTTGCAATGCTGTTGCTGTCTTCATTGTATTGCCAAAATAATTTCTCCTCTTTTAACTGAGCAAACGTTTTATCTCCCAGTTGTTTGTAATATTCAAATTGCTTGATTGCACTTTCTATATAATTGGATTCCATGAATTAATTTTAATCATCTTTGTTTCGTAAATCAGTCAAGGCAGCAGTATCTAGAACTTCCGGAATGCCTTTGGTCTTTAACCCGTTAATTAATTTTTTGTCTCCAGTCCATAGTGGAGCTCCTATTTCTAAGCATAACGCTACGAAAGGAGCATCAAACTCGTCTATTTCTGAAGTGATTTCAATGGATTTTTTCCGGGCTTCCGGTGAGATGATCTCCAAATCTATAATTTCAATTTTCTTTAGGACGATTCTAATCAAAAAGGTTAAATTTTCATCGGAATAACCTGATAACTTTAAAAGCTTTCCCCTGTGTTTTTCCAATTCATCTAAAATAAAACCGGGAGCTAGAAATTCAAAAGTCTGATAGGAGTTTAACAGTAAATCTGCAATTTTTCCGGAAGAATTTAGGAGTGCGCTGAAAAGAATATTAGTATCAACAACAATTTTCACTTTTCAAAATTACTTTTGTTTTCTTTCCACCAATCAGATTTTGACTCACGGGCTAAATTTTCAATCTGCTCTTCGGTAGCTTTACTTTTTGAGGTGATTTCACGAAACCGTATATAATCCAAAATGCGTTGTAGTCCTAACAAATCGGTATCTGCCGGAACCCTGATTAAAATTTCATTATTTATTCTTTCAATCTGCATAAATACAAATTTACTGAATTATTTTCAGCATTTACATAAAATCAAAAGATGGACGGTTTGAAATTTATTCTTTCTTCAATAAATTTCGCAAAAACCCGATTTGGTTTTCCAACTTGTAGTATAAATCTCCCGAAAACTCCTACAGTTTAAAAACTTAGAAAGTTCAGACACCTAATCCTTTAACTTAACCAAACAACCCACCTTGTGGATTTGTCTTGATTTTCCCTAAATGTTTGTAGGCTTTTTCAGTGGCTTCACGTCCGCGCGGTGTGCGCATCAGGTAACCTTCCTGAATCAGATAAGGTTCATAAACCTCTTCCAAAGTGCCGATGTTTTCCGCCACCGCAGTCGCAATCGTAGAAATCCCCACGGGGCCGCCTTTGAATTTATCGATGATGGTGGAAAGGATTTTATTATCCATCTCGTCCAGTCCGTTTTGGTCAACTTTCAATGCCGTCAAACTGAAATCGGCAATTTTTTTGTCGATTTTTCCGGTTCCTTTGATTTGGGCGAAATCCCGTGTCCGGCGTAAAAGTGCATTGGCGATTCGCGGCGTTCCGCGGCTTCTTCCGGCGATTTCTATCGCGGCCTCTTCTTCGATTTCCGTTCCCAAAATCCGCGAACTTCGCTGGATGATGGTACTCAGTAATTCCTGATGGTAATATTCAAACCGGAAATTAATGCCAAATCTGGCTCTGAGAGGAGCTGTCAATAATCCCGAACGGGTCGTTGCGCCGATGAGCGTAAAAGGATTCAACCCGATCTGAACAGAGCGCGCATTCGGGCCCGACTCAATCATGATGTCGATTTTGTAATCTTCCATGGCGGAATACAAATATTCTTCAATCACGGGTGACATCCGATGGATTTCATCGATAAAAAGCACATCATTTTCTTCCAGGTTTGTAAGCAGCCCTGCCAAATCACCCGGTTTGTCTAAAACAGGCCCGGAAGTGATTTTAATCCCGACACCCAATTCATTGGCGATGATATGCGCCAGCGTGGTTTTTCCTAATCCCGGAGGCCCATGTAGCAAAACATGATCGAGTGCCTCACTCCGAAGTTTTGCGGCTTTTACAAAGATTTCGAGGTTGTCCAAAATATGCATTTGTCCCGTAAAGTCTTGAAAACTCTGCGGACGGAATTGTTCTTCAATTTTTAATTCTTCTTCCGAAAAATTATCACGGTCGGGATTGAGCAGGTCTGCCATTTATTCGTTTTTCATTTATGAAATTTTGTTCGTTATCATTTATTTTTCGTCATAATGCCCTGATACTTGGATAACGGTAATTACAATTTCCTCATCAAAAATCTCATAAATAAATCTATCTTTTTGATTTATTCTTCTACTCCAAACTTCACCATCATAATATTTCAGCTGTTCCGGCTTTCCGACTCCTTTTCTAGGGCTTGATTCTAACTCAACAAAGATGTTTTCAACTTTTCGAATGTCTGATTTTTTGCCGGATTTATAAAGTTTTTCTAAATCTTTATTTGCTTTTGAACTTACACTAATCCTAAACTTTTCCATACATCGTTTGGATCTATTTCAATTAGCTGTCCTTTTTCTTTTTCTTCTCTTGACTTTTTAATTTCTTTATTCAAGTCCGAATGATACAAGCCTTCTGGTTTTTCGCTTTTATACTTCACGTTCATCTCATTAAACATTTCTTTGAGAAGATTGAGTTGTTTTTTGTCTTTTGGAATTACTAAAAGATTTTCCATAACTAACTTTTTACAAAGATACGATTCTGTTTTCAAAATTTTTCAGTACACTCTAAAATGTGTTCTAACCTGAATAAATCTTTTTCTTTATTCTCCATAAACAATTTTGACATCTGATAAAATTCGTTTTTCCAATTTGGGGTGAATCGCTGTAAATTCCACCAAATCAACTTCTTTATGAAGCAATTCTTCTAATTTAATTTGTAAACCCGCTAAATCAAAAAGGCTGTATCTTGAATTGAAAGAATACAATATATCAATATCACTTTTCTCGGTATACTCATTGCGGGCTACCGATCCAAAAATTCCTATTTTCACAGGATTAAAAGGTTTCATTGTATTGATGATTATATCTATCTGGCTTTGTGTAAGCATTTAGCAAATTTAGGCAAATAATCCTTTATTGTAAAGACAATTTAATCCTTCCAGAATTCCTTCAACCAAAAAGTTTCTTTTATTTTTGTAGGACTTTAAGCAAAAGTCAGATGAAAAAAGGAGTATTGTTAATCAATTTGGGTTCTCCAGATTCTACTGAGGTTCAGGATGTGAAAAAATACCTTCGCGAGTTTCTGATGGATCCTTTGGTATTGGATTCTCCTTATTTGATCCGGAAGTTTGTGGTGGAATGTGCCATTTTACCTACACGTCCTGCCGCGTCGGCTGAAGCCTACAAAAAAATCTGGTGGAAGGAAGGTTCTCCTTTGATTGTCCTTTCAAAGCGTTTACAAAAAAAGTTGCAGGAAAAAATGAACATTCCGGTTGCGCTGGGTATGCGTTATCAGAATCCCTCCATTCAATCTGCGTTGCAAGAATTGCGGGACAAAGATGTGGATGAGGTTTTGGTCATTCCGCTTTATCCTCAATATACGATGAGTTCTTCTTGGTCTGTCGTGGACAAAACCAGAGAAATTCAGAAAAAATTCTTCAAAAATATAAATCTGACGTTTCTGAATTCTTTTTACAATCGTCCCGATTATATCAACGTTATTTCAGAACATATTCAAAAACAATTGCCCGAGTCATTTGACAAACTCTTGTTTTCCTATCATGGAATTCCGGAACGACATGACCGAAAGGCAAAAGAAATGGGAAAAAAGTACAAAGAATCCCATATCAAAACTTATCGTGACCAATGTTATGAAACCACAGAATTAATCAGAAAAGAATTGAATTTACCGGAAGAAAAAGTGATGGTTTCATTTCAATCGAGGTTAGGAAAAGATCCTTGGATTAAACCTTATACCGATTTTGTTTTAAGAGATTTTCCGAAAGATGGTGTTAAAAACATCGCAGTGGTAGCGCCTGCTTTTGTGTCGGATTGTCTGGAAACACTGGAAGAAATTGCCATGGGCTATGATGAATTATTCAGAGAAAGCGGAGGTGAAAAATACAAATATCTGGCCTGCCTGAATGACTCTGAGCCGTGGGTAGACGTTTTGGCTAAATGGATAAATGGTTGGAAATCTGTAGAAGAGAATTAATTATGAAAAAATCAATTTTTACATTTGGCGTCATAGCGGTTTTGATTTCTTGTGAAAATAAAATAGATACCTTGTCTGAATTGAAATCCAATTTCTATGCATTCAAAGAAAGACCCATTCATTCAGGAGAAACTTTAAAAATTGAATTCAATGCCCACGCCGACAAAATTGATTCGGTTTCATTGACTTTAAACGGAGTTCCTTTTGACAATAATACACTGGTAGATTCTACAAATTCAACGCTCGGTTTGAATAAACTTCAAATAAAGGTTTATTTGGGCGACAATTCTATTTGGGGGGAAACCGTTCTTTCTGTTTTAAGCCCGGTTAAGGAAACCCCTATAGAATATGAGGTGGTGAATGAGTATCCACATCCGGCTGAGCTTTTTACGGAAGGGTTTTTCTTTCATAACAACAAGATTTATGAGAGTGCCGGGCAATATGGGAAATCAAAATTGGTAAATTATGCTCTTGGATCCACAAATTACATTCAGGAAAAGAGTCAGGACAAGGAGGATTTCTCTGAAGGAATCGCCCTGCTGAATGGTAAAATTTACCAGCTGACCTACCGGCAGAGAAAGATTTTTGTTTATGATGAAAATTCATTGGAATTAATTCAAACAATGAAATTACCGGAAATGGTGAGAGAAGGCTGGGGTATGACGACTAACGGAAAGGAATTGATTATTTCTGACGGAACCCAGCATATTTTCTTTTTTGATGAGCATTTTAAACTCCGGAAAAAGATACAGGCTGTCGGGTATATTTCAATTTATACGAACTTAAATGAGTTGGAATTCATTCAAGATAAAGTTTATGCCAATGTCTGGCAGACCAATTACATTTTGGTCATCAACCCAAACTCCGGTATGGTGGAGCAATATTACGATTTATCGGCTTTATCTAAATCTAAAACCAGCCGTTCAGATGATGTGCTAAATGGAATCGCGGCCTACAAAGACCATATTCTTGTCACAGGAAAGTACTGGGACAAGATTTATGAATTGTCTTCAAAATAACGGCTACATATCTTCTCTTGTTTTTTGTTCGCCATCACTCCACTTTTCAAGCATTACCCTTTCTGAGGGAGAGGGATGGACTCCTCCGGCAAGAATTTCAAGAAATGTATCCCAAAGATTTTGAGGTTTAAATTCTTTTTGGAATTCCTTGAATGCTTTCACATAACTTGCTTCCAAATCTTTAGGGTCTATTTCCTCTGTGTTTTCAGGTATATTTTGGTTCACAATGTTGTTAATCCTCTCTAACCCTTCGGGCTCATACCTGTACATAAATTGAAAAATGAGTTTTGCCGCTTGTGCATTTCGTTTAATTTCAGGTTCTATTTGGGTTTCAAAAATCCTTATATCAGATTCCCATCTGTCTTTTTGTGTCCCTTCCAGTATTTTAGCTCCCAGATTTTCAAAAGATTGTGCTGACTCTTTTAGTTCTTTCAATCTGTTGTCAAACTCTTTCCAATGTCCCTCGAATTCAAATCCCTCTCTTTCATCTACTCTGTCTTGAGCAATTTTCAAAACTTGGTTTAATTGGTTAGAATGCACACGAATCTCATTCATCAATTCTTCCCATTGTTTTTTGTGTTCGCTATCTGCATATTGTTCTAACATAGAAGTACCTGATTCATAGTTAGATGTCAATTTTTGTGTTGTTGATTCTACGTTTGAGATATAGTTATCCAAATCCTGATCAAAATGACGGATGGACATCAACAATTTTAATTGTGGATCAAAAATAGTGTTGGTTATATCTGACGGACTTTTGTTTTCATTTGTATTCATAATATCTAATTTTTGTATTCATAATATCTAATTTTAAGTATGCTTACACAAAAATCATGCTCTTTGGATGGTTTTTGGGTTTACTACGAAAAGTTAGTCATTTTCTGTGAATTCTAAAACTATTTTAAATCCAACGTTTTCTGCCCGATTTTAAATCCGTTTTGATACAAATCAATTTTATATTTTCCTACCGGAAAGTTATAATCTTCCCAATCAAATGAAATACTTTTTGGCTCTCCTTTTACATAATTGAATTTGAGTTTGTCTGAATAATCAATTTTTCCAAGCGACCAGGTTTCCAATTCTCCGGGGGAAGAATCTTTGAACTTACCCAATGTTCCGTCTGGTTTATAAATTGAAATGAAGACTTCCTTCTCTCCGCTTTCTGCCCATTCGTTCGGATCCAATTCAAAGCTTACACGCAATTTGTCTATTCTTTTGGCCTTATCTGTTTCAACTTCTTTTCCGCTGTTTTTTACTCTTAAACCGGTAATTTTATAATTTGAAACTGAAAACGTTGAACGGATATTAGACTCCGTCTTCTGTGCCTTTTCTTTTTGTGTCGTAAGTTCTTCTGTAATGGAATTTTTCTCTGTATGTAGCGTTTCATTCTCTACTAAAAGGGAATCGTTTTTATGCTGTAATTCTACAATTTCTTGTTTAAACCTTGCAATATCTGCATTTAATGCCGCAATCATCCGTTTGGCTTGTTTGAGTTCAGATTCGGAAACTTCTCCTTTGTTAAGGATATTTTGAATCTCACGTTGCTTGTCAAAGATTTCTGCATCTCGCTTGGAAAGCAAAGAATCACGAACTTCCATTTCGCTCCGGGTTCTTTCAAATTCACCGGAAAGAGAGTCCAATTGATCTTGTAGCTTCTCTTTGGCGTTTTTGGTGTCTTTCAAATCCAGAGCAAGTATTTCTGTTTCTTCTCTCTGTTGATTGGTCTGATAATAATTATATCCCAAACTTCCTAAAAGCAAAAAACCTAAGATTCCGATGATGATATATTCTTTTCTTTTTGAAACGGAAGCTTTTTCTTCCGGCTGTAAGTTTTCTGTATCCATTCTTAGTAATTATCTTTTAATAATAATCGATTTTTCTTTTGATAATAAGTTTAGGTGTTTGGTTCATTAAAATTACACAATTTATCCAATTGTTTTGATTATCGTATTGAAATTGAAACTGGTATAAATCAAATTCTTGTGTTGCATAATTGAATTTTCGTATTTCTTTAGGCAATTCATCCATCGTCAGAAATTCCTCCAAAATGATTTTACCCCTGTTTTTTATAGTATGAGCTTTTAATTTAGCATTTTCATATTCAAACGTTTCATCTGTTTGTTCATTGCCCGATTTTGCTGATTTTAGGATTAATTTAGCATTGTCGTCATACTTATAGATAATCGTTTTTCCCAGCTTTCCGTCATTGTGAAATGTCTTCTCAGAAGTAACTTTCATTAATCTATGTTCAAATTCCGAAGTAGAAAAAATTTCATCTTCCATCCAGAAATCTTTTCTTTTCAGTCTTCCTCCGTCATAAATATAATTGGTCACCCAAAATTGGTCAGAAGTCCTTCCGGCATTAAACTCATCCATTCTAACCAATTGATTCTTAATATAATAAAACGTTTTCCGTTGCGAAGTTTTTCTTGGCTCCTCACCATTTTGAATCAATGTGGTTTCTGATTTTTCAATTTGATTCTCATGATTAAATTGAAATTTAGTCCAATCAAATAATCCTAATTTTCCCTGATAGTCCAGAAAATTCTTTTGGAGGATTAAGTTTCCTTTCGAATCAAATTCCAAATAAACAGAATCAAAGTTCTCAGAATCCAAAAAACCTGAAGTAGAAGTCAATTGATAATTATCTGCTTTCACCGTAACCGACCCTAAGCTTTTAACTTTTCCCTTTAATGAAAAATCTTTCCAGTTATTTTGCGCCAAAAGAATTCCGGGAAGTAAAAACAGGAAAACTTTAAGCATGATTACGCATTTCTTTATAAGCATTGATCAATCCGTTTGTTGATGAATCATGTGAATTTATTTCTTCATTGGAAGTTAATTCAGGTAAAATATTGTTGGCCAATTGTTTGCCGAGCTCTACGCCCCATTGGTCATAACTGAATATATTCCAGATTACACCTTGAACAAAAATTTTGTGTTCATACATCGCCACCAAACTTCCTAACGTATTTGGTGTTAAAACATTGTACAATATAGAATTTGTAGGTCGGTTTCCTTCAAAAACCCTGAACGGTCCCAGGAATTCGATTTCTTCTTTTGTTTTTCCTTGTTTTTTTAATTCTTCTGTCACTTCTTCTTTTGTTTTTCCAAATGCAAGCGCTTCAGTTTGCGCAAAAAAGTTCGACAGTAATTTGGTATGGTGGTCACCCGTCGGATTCAGGGAATTTGCGCCCGCCAGGAAGTCACAAGGAATCATTTTCGTTCCCTGATGAATCAATTGGTAAAATGCGTGCTGGCCATTGGTCCCGGGTTCTCCCCAAATAATCGGCCCGGTTTGGTAGTCCACCGCTACGCCATTTCTGTCCACATATTTCCCGTTGCTTTCCATATCGCCTTGCTGAAAATAAGCGGCAAATCTGGAGAGATATTGTTCGTAAGGAAGAATCGCGATGCTTTCAGCGCCAAAGAAATTGTTGTACCAAATGCCCAGCAAAGCCAGAATCACAGGTATATTTTCTTCAAAATCCGAATTTTTGAAATGCGTATCCATCTCAAATGCCCCTTCCAGTAAATCTTCAAAATTTTCATATCCCACTGCCAGGCAAATACTTAATCCGATTGCACTCCAAAGTGAATAACGGCCTCCAACCCAATCCCAGAACCGGAACATATTTGCAGTATCAATCCCGAATTTTTCAACTTCCAATTTATTGGTGGAAAGCGCCACGAAATGTTTCGCAATATCTGCTTCCTTTGCTCCGGATTTTAAGAACCATTCTCTTGCAGAATGTGCATTGGTCATCGTTTCTTGCGTGGTAAAGGTTTTGGAAGCGATGATGAACAAAGTCGTTTCCGGATTTAAACCTTTTAAAGTTTCGACCATATGCGTTCCATCCACATTAGACACAAAATGCAGGATTAATCTTGTTTTGTAATGTTTAAGCGCTTCGGTAACCATCACCGGACCTAAATCAGATCCACCGATTCCGATGTTGACGATGTCCGTAATTTGCTTTCCGGTATAGCCCTTCCATTCCCCCGAAATGACTTTTCCGGAGAATTTTTTCATTTGTTCCAATACGGCATTTACTTCCGGCATCACATCTTTTCCGTCTACAAAAACCGGTTGGTTATCCCGGTTTCTCAAAGCGGTATGAAGGACGGCGCGTTTTTCTGTTTCGTTAATCAAATCTCCCGAAAATTGTTTTTCGATTGCATCCTTCAATTCACATTCCTTTGCCAATTCAAAAAGCAATTCCATTGTTTGCTCATCTATCCGGTTTTTGGAATAATCCAGCAAAATATCTTTGAATCTCAGATGAAATTTCCGGAATCGGTCTTTGTCTTCATCAAATAAGGTACGTAAAGATTTAGGTTCGATTTCCACGAAATGATCATCGAGCTTTGACCAAGCTTTTGTATAGGTTGGATTTATTTTTTGTAAGGACATAATTCAATTAATTTAGACAAAATTAGTGATTAGTAATGAGTGAATAGTGATTAGTTTTTTAACAAGGAAAATCCATACATCTTCTCAATTTAGGTTGTTGACAGGATAGAAGATGGATGTCAGGGTATTCAAACGTCCCATCACTCAACAATCTATTCATTAATTACTCTTCACTAATCACTAAATTCCTATATTTGCACCTGAATTCGGGATGTGGCGCAGCCTGGTAGCGTACTAGCATGGGGTGCTAGGGGTCGCAAGTTCGAATCTTGTCATCCCGACAAAAGAAAAGTCCATTCGAAAGAATGGATTTTTTTATTGAAGTCAATTGGAAGAAAATTTATTTTTGAACAATTGATACAAAAATAAAGAGTGTAGCGAAACTTTTCTTTTGCCAATTCCCATCTTGGATCCGCACAGCTAATCCAGTCATTCCGATTATTTTACACACAATCAAATTTTGGGTTTTCAACCCTGACATTGTGTCATAAAAATTCATTCGGATTTAATTTTGCATTAACTTAAAAAATTAAACAGAATATGGATTTTAATCAATATACAATCAAATCAAGAGAAGCCATTCAAAAAGCACAGCAAATTGCTTTAAGCAATGGAAATCAAGCCATCGAACCTGCTCATATTTTAAAAGGAATGATGGAAACTGAACAGGATGTTTTGGACTTTATCATTGAAAAACAAAGTGGAAATGTTTCCCATATCAAAAACGAAATAACTGACATTATTTCACATTTTCCGAAAGTCTCAGGAGGTTCCGGGAATCATCTTTCCAATGAAGCCAACAAAATTTTGATTTCGGCGATGGATGAAGCCAAAAAGATGAAGGATGAATTCGTGAGTATGGAACACTTGCTTTTAGGCCTCCTGAAAAACAATTCCAATGCATCCCAAATCCTGAAAGACCAGGGATTGAGTTATGACGGTTCTATCCAGGTGATAAACGAGCTAAGAAAAGGACAAAGGGTAACTTCTGAAAATGCAGAAGACAATTACAATTCCCTGAACAAATACGCAAAAAATTTAACCGAGCTGGCTTATGAAGGCAAGCTCGACCCGGTGATCGGTCGAAACGATGAAATCCGTCGTGTATTACAGATTTTGTCGAGAAGAACCAAAAACAACCCGATTCTGATTGGTGAACCGGGTGTGGGTAAAACCGCCATCGCAGAAGGGATCGCTCATAGAATCATCAGCGGTGATATTCCCGAAAATCTTTTGGATAAAAAAGTGTTTTCGCTCGATATGGGTGCACTGGTTGCCGGTGCTAAATACAAAGGTGAATTCGAAGAACGGTTGAAAGCGGTTGTAAAAGAAGTAACCGATTCAAACGGCGACATCATTTTATTCATCGACGAGATTCATACGTTGGTGGGTGCCGGAGGTGGTGGCGAAGGCGCAATGGACGCCGCCAACATTCTGAAACCCGCTTTGGCACGTGGTGAATTAAGAGCGATCGGTGCCACAACTTTGAACGAATACCAGAAATATTTTGAAAAAGACAAAGCACTGGAACGTCGTTTTCAGCAGGTAATGGTGGAAGAACCCGATGAAGAATCGGCGATTTCCATTTTGCGTGGGATCAAAGAAAAATACGAGGTTCACCATAAAATCCGGATCAAAGACGAAGCGATTATTGCTGCCGTTCAACTTTCGACTCGGTATATTTCCGATCGTTTTTTGCCCGATAAAGCGATCGACTTAATGGACGAAGCCGCTTCAAAGCTTCGGATGGAGATGAACTCCAAACCTGAGGAACTGGACATCATCGACCGGAAAATTATTCAGTTGGAGATTGAAATCCAGGCGATTAAAAAAGAAGGCGATGATAAAAAGCTGAATTTGTTGAAAGAGGAATTGGCCAATTTACAAGAGGAACGAAACGAACTGAATGCGAAATGGCTGGAAGAAAAAGGCAAAGCCGACCAGGTTCAGGAAGCTAAAAAGAAAATTGACGAACTGAAGATCCAGGCGGAACAGGCGGAACGTGCCGGTGATTATGAAACCGTAGCCAGAATCAGATACGAAGCCATTAAACAGGAAGAGGAAAAACTGCATCAGTTGGAGCATCAGATCGCGGAAGAAGGCCAAAATAAATTAGTAAAAGAAGCGGTAGATGCAGAAGATATTGCCGAAGTCGTTTCCAAATGGACAGGGATTCCGGTGAACAAAATGATGCAGAGCGAACGCGAAAAACTGCTTCACCTGGAAGATGAATTGCACAAACGGGTCATCGGGCAGGAAGAAGCCATTCAGGCTGTTTCCGATGCGATTCGCCGAAGCCGTGCCGGATTGAGCGATGAAGGGAAACCAATCGGTTCGTTTATGTTTCTCGGACCAACCGGCGTGGGGAAAACGGAGTTGGCAAAAACACTTGCGGAATTCCTGTTTGACGATGAGAATTCCATGACACGAATCGACATGAGTGAATACCAGGAACGCCATTCGGTAAGCCGTTTGGTCGGAGCGCCTCCGGGCTATGTCGGATATGACGAAGGCGGACAATTGACCGAAGCCGTTCGAAGAAGGCCTTATTCGGTGATTCTGCTGGATGAAGTGGAAAAAGCGCATCCTGATGTGTTCAATATTTTATTGCAGGTTCTGGATGACGGACGGTTGACCGACAACAAAGGCCGTGTGGTGAATTTTAAGAATACGATCATCATCATGACTTCCAATTTCGGTTCGCATATCATTCTGGAAAATTTTGAGAATCTCAATACGGAGAATGTGATGGATGTGTACGAAAAGACAAAATCGGAGGTTTTCGAAGAATTGAAACGCCATTTCCGTCCGGAATTTTTGAACCGTATTGACGAAACAATTTTATTCAAACCATTGAGCAACAGCCAAATTTCGGGTATTGTAAAAATACAGATTGAAGAATTATCCAAAAAACTGGCAAAACGCGATATTACTTTGGACATCACGCCGGAAGCTTTGGAATATATTTCCAACAAAGGATATGACCCGCAATTTGGTGCGCGACCATTGAAACGCGTGGTTCAACAAGATGTTTTGAATGAATTGTCCAAAGAGATTCTGAAAGGAAAGGTTCATGACAACAGCGTTGTACTCATCGATTATTTCCCTGAAAAAGAGGGTGAGAATAAATTGGTGTTTAATGTGAAATAATCCTGGCTTGGGAGAAGAGGAAGACTTAGCCTTGTCAAGGTGAAACCTTAACAAGGCTTCTCAAAATATAAATTAAGCCTTTTCCCGTTGGAGAAATCCGGCGGGATTTTTTCTTCCGGCATCCTTCTTCTAACATCCATCAAAAATCAATACCCAAATCTTCTCAAATCCCCGTCTTTTTTACGCCAATCCTTTTTGACTTTGACAAAGAGTTTCAGGAATATTTTTTTACCGAAGAACTTCTCTAAATCTTCACGCGCCTCTTTTCCGACTTTGGAAAGGGACTCTCCTTTATGCCCGATGATGATACCTTTTTGTGTATCGCGTTCTACATAAATTTCGCTTTCGATGTGGATGATATCCAGGCTTTCTTTAAAAATCTGAGTTACGATTTCTACCGAGTACGGGATTTCTTTCTGGTAATTCAATAGGATTTTTTCACGGATGGTTTCATCCACAATAAACCGCTCCGACTTGTCAGTCAATTGGTCCTCGGGAAAATACAAGGGACCTTCCGGCAAAAGCTGGATGATTTTATTTTTCAATAAATCCACATTCACCTTTTCCAATGCTGAAATCGGTAAAATTTCTGCATCGGGAAGTAAATTGTGCCAATGTTCAACTGCTTGTTCAAGACGCTCCTGTGTAGTCGTGTCAATTTTATTGATCAGGATCAAAACAGGCGTTTTTATCTTCTTGAGCTTTTCAAACAATTCGTCATTTTTGGGCTGTTTTTCACCCACTTCCACCACATACAAAATCAAATCAGCGTCCACCAAAGCCTCTTTTACATAATCCATCATTTTGGTTTGCAATTCATAGGCAGGTTCCAGAATTCCCGGCGTATCGGAAAAGACAATCTGATAATCATCGCCCGTCAGAATCCCTTTGATTCTATGGCGTGTCGTCTGGGCCTTGTGGGTGGCGATGACCAGTTTTTCATCCATCAGCAGGTTGAGCAAAGTCGATTTCCCCACATTTGGATTCCCGATGATATTGACAAATCCCGATTTGAATTTTTTTTCTTCTGACATATTTTGCAAAGGTAATTAAAACGCCATAACAAGTGTTTTTTGTAACTTTACTTAAATTTTGTTGAATTATGGAATCAACTTTGGCTGAAAAAAAGAAAAAAATCACGGATTGGGTCAACAATTTGGAAGACAATCAATTAGTTGAAAAACTGAATGATTTAATGAAGCATGAAAAAAAGATTGCTTTTGAAAAAGAATTCGAAAAGGGAATTACAGGTGATGAATTAAGGAAGAATCTCCATGAATACATCGAAAGTTTGCCGTGGAAAGTAAAGTAGTATATTCTGTCGAAACTAAGAAATATCTACGTGATTTGGTTTATTTTCTTTTTCAAAATGAATATTTTGGATTTGAAGAAGATGCAAAAAATTATGTAGATAGAATTACATTTTTCATTGAAGAAAGTATTTCAACTTATCCATCAAAAACTTCTCCTGAAGAATTTAAAATATTTGGAGAAAAGTTTATGCTTTATAAAGCCAATGCTCAAACTACTTGGTATATATTTTTTGATTGTGATGAAGATAAATTTTTAATAAAATTCATTACCAACAACCACACTGATTTCATAAAGGATTTCAATTTGTAATTTTATTAAGATATCCCTTCTGAACATAAAAATCTCTTTCTCTTCTTACCTAAATTCCTACATTCTGACTAACTTTACAAAAAATCCACCATGACGGAAATCGTAATAGATAAAAAAAAGTATGTGCTTCTTCCGGAGAAAGATTATAAAACGCTGCAACGCAAAGCCGCTTTGTCCATAAAACCGGAAAAACTGCTGAATATTACCGAAGCGCGTGAATATTCAAAAAAGCTAATAAATAAGTGGGCAAACGAAAAATAACCATTCGTGAATCCGCTGCAAAAAGCATTGCTGAAATCGCCTGGTTTGTAGAGTCAAAAGGAATGGTTACAACGGCAGAAAAATTTTCTGATGACGCCTATGACTTCATTGAAGAATTCTCCAATCCAATGATAAAACATTCAAAATGCAGGGATGAATTGAGAAATGCATTAGGATTGAAATGTCGGATTTTCAGAAAAAAATTTACTGTTGTATTTTTGGAGACAGATGAAGAAATTCTGGTAACGGAATTTAAACCCTCTAAATTGATAAAAGAAAAAACAAAATGAGAAAAGACTTTTCAGGTTTAACATATACATCCACAACCCAAGCTTCGAACCCAGTTCCCGAAGAATCGGAATTGGACAGCCTGAATGTAAAAGAAAATTATACGGCTTCTGACGCGGAAAGAAATCCTTATCTGGAAAATCTTCCCGGAATTGCACCTTTTTTGCGTGGACCTTATACCACCATGTACGTTCGAAAACCCTGGACGATCCGCCAGTATGCCGGATTTTCAACTGCTGAAGAATCCAATGCTTTTTACAAACGGAACTTAGCTGCAGGGCAAAAAGGCCTTTCTGTTGCATTTGACCTTGCAACACATCGCGGATACGATTCCGACCACGAGCGCGTGGTAGGTGATGTAGGAAAAGCCGGTGTCGCAATCGATTCGGTGGAAGACATGAAGATTCTTTTTGACGAAATTCCATTGGATCAGATTTCCGTTTCCATGACCATGAATGGTGCGGTTTTGCCGATTCTCGCATTTTACATCGTGGCTGCAGAAGAGCAAGGCGTACAGCAAAATCAATTGAGCGGCACGATTCAAAATGACATTTTGAAGGAATTTATGGTGCGGAATACGTATATCTATCCACCCACTCCTTCCATGAAAATCATTGCCGATATTTTTGAATATACTTCGAAAAATATTCCCCGATTCAATTCGATTTCCATTTCAGGTTACCACATGCAGGAAGCCGGCGCAACGCCCGTTTTGGAAATGGCTTATACTTTGGCAGACGGATACGAATATGTAAAAACAGGGTTAAATGCAGGATTAAATATTGATGATTTTGCACCAAGACTGTCTTTCTTTTGGGCAATCGGGATGAATTACTTCCAGGAAATTGCCAAAATGCGTGCTGCCCGTGTGATCTGGGCACAGATGATGAAAGAATTCAATCCGAAAAGTCCGAAATCTTTGATGCTGCGCACGCACTGCCAGACTTCAGGGTGGAGTTTGACCGAACAGGAACCTTACAACAATATCACAAGAACGGCTATCGAAGCAATGGCAGCCGCGCTCGGCGGAACCCAATCTTTGCACACCAACGCTCTGGACGAAGCAATTGCTTTACCAACCGATTTTTCTGCAAGGATCGCAAGGAATACCCAGTTGATCATCCAGGAAGAAACTCAAATTTGTCGCACCGCAGACCCGATGGGCGGAAGTTATATGGTGGAAGCTTTGACTGCAAAAATGATTGAAAAAGCCTGGGAATACATTGAAGAAGTCAAAGAATTAGGTGGAATGACCAAAGCCATCGAAGCCGGAATTCCCAAAATGCGGATTGAAGAAGCCGCTGCAAAAAAACAAGCCAAAATCGACATTGGAGAAGATGCCATCATCGGTGTGAATTCGTACAAATCCAAATTGGAACAAGAAGAATTGGAAATTCTGGAAATCGACAATACAGCGGTTCGGCAAAGTCAGATTGCGAGGTTGAATAAAATGAAGGCCGAAAGAAATTCAGAAAAAGTAAAGGAAATTCTGGATCAACTAACCGAATGTGCCAAATCCGGAAAGGGAAATTTACTCGAACTATCGATCGAAGCCGCAAGAAGACGTGTAACTTTGGGTGAGATTTCGGATGCGTTGGAGAGCATTTTCGGACGACATAAAGCACAAACAAGAAGCATACAAGGAGTTTACGCTATGGAAGCCAATCAAAACAATTCTTTTTCTGAAGCCAGAAAACTGGCGGATGAATTCGCCGAAAAATTCGGTCGCAGACCCCGGATCATGGTAGCCAAAATGGGACAGGACGGTCACGATCGCGGCGCAAAAGTCGTGGCGACCAGCTATGCCGATATGGGATTTGACGTGGACATTGCACCGCTTTTCCAAACACCGGCAGAAGTCGCCAAACAAGCCGTGGAAAATGATGTACACATTCTGGGAATTTCCTCATTGGCGGCGGGACATAAAACACTGGTGCCTGAAGTGATTGAAGAATTAAAAAAGTATGGCCGTGAGGATATATTTATTGTGGTCGGTGGTGTAATTCCGCGGCAGGATTATGATTTCCTTTACGAACACGGCGCACATGCGATCTTTGGACCGGGAACCAATCTGGCCGATTCGGCGATTGAGGTTTTAAGTGATTTTTTAAAGGATTAAGGCTTTCGATGTCAGATGAAATAAAAATACCTTTAAGTAATAAAAAGACAACTCTCGGAATGATAGGTTGTTTGTTTTTTATAATTATCTCCATTTGGTTTATTTTGGATCCTCAAAAATTTTTAAATTTCAAACGTCAAAATGAACTTATTATTATAATTGTAGGGATTTTTGGATTATTACTCTTTTCAATGTTTCTGATTTTCTTTATTTATAAACTATTTGAAAAAGATAAAGGGTTATTCTTTAAGAAAGAAGGTTTTGTAGATAATTCTGGGGGAGCTTCTGCAGGGTATGTAAAATGGGAAGATGTTATAGAATTAGAAGAAACGAAAGTATCAAATCAGAGATTTATTTTGGTATTATTGAAGAATCCGGATGATTATGTAAACAAACAAAAGTCTTTGGTGAAACGTAAATTAATGTCGTCTAATAATTCGATTTATGGCTCCCCCGTACAGATTTCTACAAATTTTTTAAAGATTCAATTTGATGATTTATTGGAGTTAATGAATTCTCAATTTGAACTATATAATTCAATAAAATGAGCCAATCCATTATCATAAAGACTTTAAAATTTCTCTGCCTGGTTTTCATCGCTTGGTTTGCGGTGTATTTTCTTTTGGGAGAGCGGTTTTCCATTTATTTTACCGATCGGGTTTTTGCTTCTTGGTTCCCGCAGATTTTGGTTTTTTTATCGGCCGCATCCATTTATGGAATTTTTATTTTGGAGATAAAATCTTTCCGAAAAAAATGGCAAAATATAATGTTGTTTTTCGGAGGTTTTCTCTTTGCATTAATTCCCTTTATAACTTATCACGGATATTTTCAATACCAATGTGAATTCTGGAATTATGAAATTAAATCAGAAAAAACATTGTATATCAATAAATTAAATCAAAATGAGACAGTGAAAGAGGTTATCTCCACTTGCAAAGTAGATAAGCCCGGAAAAATAGATACGGTTTATTCCAAACAGATTACGCCTTATTTCGAATTAAATGATGAGGTGAAAATTAAGAAAGCCGAGAAGTCGGATTGGAAATTAAAAAGATAATATTTTATAATTCCAACCTCACCGGTTTCGGAAACCTGTGAGGTTTTTCAATTAATCAATTCTCATTACCTTTATCATTCAAACAAACCCCAAATGCCCACATCCAAAGAAATCCAGCTCAAAAAACACAAACGAATTGCAACGGGATTGTTCTTTCTGATGGCGATTGTGTATGGGCTGATGGTTTATTTACAACACCAGAACCCGCAAAGCTGGATGGGTTATGTAGAAGCTTTTTCTGAAGCGGGAATGGTTGGTGCGCTGGCAGATTGGTTTGCCGTTACGGCCTTGTTTAAACACCCCTTGGGAATCCCCATTCCGCATACCAATTTGATTGAGCGCAAGAAAAATGATCTGGGACGAAACCTCGGTTCCTTTGTGAAAACCAATTTCCTGAGTCCGAAGAATATTCGTCCGTATATCGAAAAATTAGATGTCATAAAATTCGTTTCGGATTGGCTCAACAAGCCGAGTAGTCGTGAAATTCTGGGAGCTGAAATCCTGAATCTGATGAAGAAAATCATCCATGACCTAGACGATGAGGAAGTGCGTGGGTTTTTGGCAAGAAAAGGTTCTGAAATATTGAAAACCATTGATTATCAAAAAATTACTTCCTCCGGAATTCATTATATGGTAGAAAAAGGCGAGCACATCAAACTGCTGGAAACGCTTTTACCTCAACTGAAAGAATATGTGGAAGAAAGTCAGCAGATGATCCGTGAGCGAATCAGTGAAAACCGTCCGTTTATTTCATTTCTGGCGGGAAAAAGGATTTCACGTGAAATGACCGATGGAATTTCCAAATTTATTGAAGAAATAGAATTGGACAAAAACCATTTCGTCCGGAAAAAATTAACCGAAAACCTGGAAAACTTTGCAAAAGATTTACTGGTGTCAGAGAATTGGGAAGAAAAATTCAACCAGTTGAAAGCTGATTTGATTTCACCGGAAAATTTAAACGAATATGCAGATGACGCTTGGGAATCTGTTAAAAATATGTTGGAAGAAAACATAGACAATCCAAATTCGGGATTGCATCATTACCTGCATAAAAACATCCAAAAACTGTCGGATTCCTTGCAAAATGACGAAGATTTAAAATTGAGATTGAATAAATGGATTCGTCATTTTCTCTACCGGATGATTTTGAAAAACAGCGAAGAAGTTCAAATTTTAATTAGTAAAACCGTTTCCGGTTGGGAAGGTAAAGAGCTGAGTAACAAATTGGAACTGGAAGTAGGGAAAGATTTGCAATTTATCCGAATCAATGGGACTTTGGTGGGTGGATTGGTCGGTTTGGTGATTTATGTGGTAACGCATTTATTCATTTCTTAAAAACTAATTTGGTTAAAAGCTTGCTTTTATGCTTGTAAATACTATTTTTGTATGCCTTATAAATTTAATTAAATAACATAATATGAAAAATTTAGTAGACAAAATCAACGCGGAATTCGAATCTTTCCAATCTGAAGCAGCAGCACAAGTTGAAAAAGGAAACAAAGCTGCCGGAACAAGAGCTCGTAAATCAGCGCTTGAATTGAGCAAAATGTTCAAAGAATTCAGAAAAGCATCTGTAGAGGCTTCTAAAAAATAAGAATTCTCATTAAAGTTTTTAAACCGCCCCACTTCGACAAGCGTAGTGATTAGGGCGGTTTTTCTTTTTACCACTCCTTTCCTCTCACTCCTTTTTCACTTTATTGTATCTTTAAACATTCATTCAGAAACCAAGGATGGGCAATAAGAAAACTCTTTTATTAATTTCATTTTTGGCCGTGTTCTTTTGCCGGGCTCAAACCGCAAAGGAATGTCATGAAATGATTATTGTGGGCATTTCCGAAATGAACAATAAAAACCACGCCCGATCGCTCGAAATCCTTACGAAAGCCCGTTCAATAGCAGAAGAGAATCAATGGCACAAACAAACGTTTCTGGCTGTCAACAACATTGGGGCAAACTATTATCTGATGCTTGATTACGGAGAAGCGCTGGATAATTATCTCGAAGCCTATAAAATTGCGCTCAAAGAACTCGAGCCCAATTATGAAATGATTGTTTTGAATAACATTGCCATCCTTTATTCAAAAGAAAAAAGATTTGACAAAGCAGAGGAGTACTTCCAAAAAGCTTTTGATATAGCAAAAGAAAATAATGATTCACTGAAAATAGGTCTTTATATTGTGAATTTAGCCACGGTTGCCAATGAAAAAAAAGAAATAAAAAAAGCAGAGCAATATCTTGAAATCTCTTTTGAATATCTTAAAGATAATCCCAATATTTATTATCAAGCCACTATTACAAAAGCCCAAAACCTGGTACTCAAAAAAGAATATGGAAAAGCAAAAAAAATCGCTGACGCTATATTGCCTGAACTGAATTCCCCGGAATTAAGCGAACATAGGATTTCCACCTATATGCTGCTTTCATCTGTATATGAGCATCAGAATGATACGCCAAAAGCAATTGAATATGTAAAACTGGCTATAAATGATCAACGGTCCAGCATAGAGAATAAAATAGATGCTTACGATAAATTAACGCAGCTGTATCGCATATCGGAACAAAATGACATTGCTTTTTTGTACAAAGACTCTGTGATTCAGGCTAAAGATTCTTTGAATTATATCAAAAACGGAAAGTTATTTGAAAACAGCCGGATTAAGTTTGAACTTCAAAATTATCAGCGTGAATTGTCCCAAAGCCAAAACAGGCTGAAATCGGAAAGGCAGATGTTTTATATGGTTATAAGTGGAATTATCTTATTGATTATAATCACTTTATGGGCAATACGAAATTATTATGTAAAACTCCGGCAGCGAAAAATTATCGCTGAAAACAATCAAAAAATAACCGAGCTGGAACTCGAAAAGGAAAAAAGCGATAAATTATTACTGGAAAAACAGTTGAATGAACAAAGTGCTTTGGCGCTTCTGGAAAAGGAAAAATTCAAAAATGAACTGGAATCAAAAAACCGTCAGCTTGCTTCCAAGGCGTTATCTATTTCTACCCGCAATGAGTTGATTGAAGTTATTGTGGACTCACTCACAAAATCTTCAGAAATTTCCCGGAATGAATCATTGAAAAGCAGGGTTCTGGAATTAAAAAACCATTTGAAAAAACAATCGGAATGGGATGATTTTTTTACCCATTTTGAAGAAGTCAACCATGGATTTCTCAAATCTTTAAAAGAAAACCACCCCGAACTCACCTCAAACGATGTAAGGTATCTTTCTTATATCTATATGAACTTATCCACCAAAGAAATTTCTTCGCTGCTCAACATTACGGTTGAAGCCTGCAGAAAAAGAAAAGAGCGAATTATAAAGAAGATGAACCTTCCGGAAGACATTGATTTATACACTTATCTGTCAGCTGTTTAGAAAAAATGTCACGGTTTTTCCGGTTCCGGGTCGTGTTATTTCCACCGGAATTTTTGGCTTTGATTTTCATTGTTTCGAATTTGCAATAAAATTTATAGATCATAACACAATGAGAAAATCAACTTTATTTTTACTTACTAACCTCTTTTTCATAACCAGTTTGTTTGCACAGTTTGATGTCATAGGCTCTGCTGAATACGGCCGTATTTTTGGAGTAAATTATGACCGGACAACAGAAAATAAACTGTATGCAATTACACTGGGAAACCATATCCTTTCTTCTGAAGACAACGGACAAAACTGGTCGGTTTTTTATGCGATTCCAAACGGAAGTTTTAATTCAATACAAAACAATTTAAAAACCTTTCAGGAAAGTAAACTTACTTATTACATTCGTTCAGGTTCCATGAGTACGGGACGTACCGTTTTTGTATTGAATACCGGAACACGTGAAATCGAACATCAGTACACCGCTCCGGTGCCTGATCCAAATGCGTCAGATAACTGGATCTCTTCTTATAGCATTTCAGAATCCGATCCTGATTACGCGATAATTTCCGTAGGGTTTTCTATCGGTTTGAGCAATTTTGACAAAACCTTTTACACAACCGACGGCGGAAATACCTGGGAGGAGGTTTATTATACGGTTGACAACCTTAATATCTTCCCGGAGCAGGTGGCCATTGACCCGGAAAATCCTGAAAAATTATTTATCACGCGAGGAAATGGTAACACTGATGTTGACGGCGGCTTATTGATTTCAGAAGATGGTGGACAAACCTGGGTTGAAAAAATAGAAGGAGTCGTGTTACATTCCATTAGTTTTCACCCTGACAATTCAGATGAAATCTGGGTAGGGACTGGAATCAGCTTTGGTGCTTCTCCCGAGAATCTTTACAAATCTACCGACGGGGGTGATACTTGGGAAATTGTTCCCATCGCCTGGACTGATTACTTGTTGGACAATATCAACGTCATTCAGTTCAATCCGTCCAATCCAGATAATATTTTGGTTTTGGAGGACAATGAGGTATTAATTTCAGAGGATGGCGGAGCCACCTGGGATATTCACGTTTATGAAAACGCATCAGACAATCCTGATCATTATTACTACGGTCTGGACGCTTCGTTTAATCCATTTGCAGAGAATGAAGTGTTTATTTCAGCGAATTATTATCCAATGTTTTCCACCGACAAGGGGGCAACAATGGAACGTGTAAAAACACCTTATTTCCCGTCTGACGGAAATGTTCATTACTTTGTAAATGAAACGGAAGAACATTTATATTATGGTGTTCAGTTTGGGTTTGTTCATAAAAATGTACAATCGGGTGACGAAGAATCATACAATATTCTTCCAATTAATTATGTAACCAATAATTCGGGAACAACTTTAATTGCTGACAGAAGCCAGGCCGGAAGGGTTTATGTTTTTTCAGGTGGATTCATGGGTTATAACCTTAACGTGAGCGATGACCACGGTGAAACACAAAACCCATTGTACTCCATTTTTTCCAACAGTTTGGATGATGTGGAAGCTGTACCTGGCGCAACAGACAAAATATGGGTCTCTTTCTCATCATTTGGAGAAAATCCGGAAATTTATGAGATTGATTTTTCCGATTTAAATAATGTTCAGACTTCTTCCATTTCTTTGCCTTCTTCGTCAGGAATTGTGATAGACATTCTGTTTCCCGATGAAAATCCGCAGCACGTAATTGTTGTAAAAGGAAGCCGTGTACATGAATCCAATGATGGCGGATCTACCTGGACTGAAATCAGCAGTGGACTGGAAACTTTGAGTGTCAATTCTGATATGATTTTCAAAATAGTACAAAATCCTTTAAACGCGCAGCAATTTTCCATCGCTTCAAGTAAAGGTGTTTTTACAAGTACAGACGGTGGTCAAAACTGGACTCAATTGTCTAATTCCATCGTTTACAACATAGAACACTCTCCCATCAATGAGGGGCATATTCTGGCAGCGACCCACACTTCCAATGTTTCGCAATTCAGTCTGACATATTCAAAAGATGGTGGTGAAACCTGGGAAACGGTTGAAGATGAATTGTATTTACCACTAAATTCTTCTCATGTATTTTCATCTACGGACTTCCATTTCTATGATGATTTCGCAGATATATACATCGGAACTTCCGGTTTGGGCGTATTGAAATACACATTGGACCTGGCAACGCTTTCAGTGAGCGATCCTGAATTCATTTCGGCAGATTTGACTACAATTTATCCAAACCCTGCTACCGATTTTGTAAATATTGCAAGCAAGGAAGATATTAAATCGGTTGAAATTTTCAATATGGCAGGACAGAAAATCATTTCATCTTCATCTGATAAAATTTCTGTATCCCATTTGACTAAAGGAATTTATATTGTAAAAGTAACCTTGGAAAACGGAAAAACGGAAACTAAGAAACTAATTAAAGAATAACACTTTATTGGGTTGATTAGGGAATAAAGTGTTTCAGACCCGGGTGCAATGCCCGGGTTTTTTATAGATTAATTTTCACATACAGACCTTCATGCCCTCGAACATTCCAAACAGTTCCGTCATCGAAAATCCAATATTGTCCTTTGATTCCTACAAGTGTTCCATTGAATTCATGTTGTTTTTGGAGATTCAGCGATTTTACTTTTTCAGGATATTGTAAAACCGGATATTCCATCATATAGATTGAATTATCTGCTATATAGAATCTTGATTCCTCTTCCGGAATATACTTTCTGAACACTTCTTTTTGTTGAGCCAAATCTACTTCCGGCACTTCATTTTTAAGCATTCTCTGGTAATTCGTTTTATCAGAAACATGGTTTTTTAAAGCGACCTCAATTATCCCGGCCTCATATCGGTTGTCTGTTTTGGCCAGAATCGTCGCATAAGAAGCGCCCTGGTCAATCCACCGGGTGGGAATCTGTGAGGTACGAGTGACGCCTACTTTTAATTCAGATGAAACCGCCAGATATACAATATGAGGTTGAAGTTCGAATTTTTTTTCCCATTCCAAATCGCGTTGTTCAATTCCCAGATGCGCAGTAGAAAGCTCTGGGCGGATGATGCTTTCGTTCGCTTCTGGTACCGTAAAAAAACAGGTTTTACAATAACCCATGCGGTAGATTTCCTTGTCCAGTCCACAACCTAAACATTCATTATGGTCATGTATTATTTGAATTTTTTTTCCCAATTGTTGGTTAACATCCAAAAAATCTTCTTTTAGATTTAAATAATATCGAATGGGAGATCCACTTTCTGTAATCATCTTTCTTAACTGCCCTTCAAAAGTCATTGTCTTTGCTTAAATTTGTTTTAAACTAATATTTCTATGCCCGCACAAGGTTTGGTAAACAAAGTTATGGAACTTCTGATGAGTAAGCGAATGCGCCAGATAGAAAATTTTATGCTTAATCCGGTTGAAACACAAGAAAATGTGTTATTTGAAAACCTTTCGGCAGCAAGAAATACCGAATACGGCAAATTATATGGCTTTGATGAAATCAACGATTATGATTCCTTTCGAAACCATGTTCCTGTAGTAACTTATGAAGAATTTGAACCTTTTATTGAGAAGGCAAGGAAAGGGGTTCTTGATGTTTCTTGGCCGGGAAAAATTAAATGGTTCGCCAAATCTTCCGGAACAACCAATGCCAAAAGTAAGTTCATCCCTATAAGTGATGAGTCGTTGGAACATTGCCATTACGCCGCCGGGAAAATGATGTTTGCTATTTACCTGAACAATCACCCCGACACAGAAATTTTTAAAAATAAAAATCTTCGGCTAGGAGGCAGTAGCGAAATTTATGAAAAATATGAAACGCTGTTTGGGGACTTGTCGGCTATTTTGATTGACAATCTTCCGTTTTATGCAGAATTGAGAAATACACCCAACAAACAAATCTCTTTGATGGGTGAATGGGAAATGAAAATGAAGGCGATTGCGGATGCCGTGATCAAAGAAGATATTGGCTGTTTAACGGGAGTTCCTTCCTGGATGCTTGTTTTGCTGAATTATGTTCGGGAGGAAACAGGAAAAAAATACCTTGATGAAATCTGGCCCAACCTGGAAGTGTTTTTTCATGGGGGAATTAGTTTTAAGCCTTACTTGGAAAATTATCGTCAATTAACTCAAAAAAAATTAAACTTTTACGAAATCTATAATGCGTCAGAAGGCTTTTTCGCTATTCAGGATCAAAAGGACTCAAAGGATCTCCTCCTGCTTCTGGACAATGGCATTTTTTATGAGTTCATTCCAATGGAGGAGTTTGATTCTTCCACTCCACAAGCAATTCCCTTACAAAAAGTAGAAACGGGAAAAAACTACGCCATGGTTATTACCACGAATGGTGGGCTGTGGCGGTATTTAATTGGTGATACTGTAAGATTCACTTCTAAAAACCCGTATAGGATTTTGGTTTCCGGCAGAACAAAACACTACATCAATGCATTTGGGGAAGAGCTCATTATAGAAAATGCCGAGGAAGGTTTAAAAAGAGCTTGTCTTGCTACAGGAGCCATCATAAAGGAATTTACCGCCGCCCCTATATTTATGGAAGGTAAAGAAAAAGGCGCACATGAATGGTTGATTGAATTTGAAAAAATACCGCCGGATGTTGAGGCCTTTACCGGAATACTTGACAATTTATTACAGGAATTGAATTCCGATTATGAAGCGAAACGGTATAAAAACATTACCTTAAATAGATTAAAACTGAACATTGCCCGCAAGGATTTGTTCTTTGACTGGATGAAAGAGAGAGGGAAGCTCGGCGGACAAAATAAGGTGCCAAGACTGGCCAATAACCGGGATTATTTAGAGCCACTTTTAAAAATGAATTCTTAATTTTCATGAAAATACACAATAAAAAATGCCGCAATATATACGGCATTTTTATTCTTGAATATTATCTATGATTATTTTTTAATAATCTTTTTGGTAACGGTTTGGCCGTCCATTTTAATGCTTAACACGTACACTCCTTTTGGCAAGTGGCTTACGTTGATTGCGCCATTGGCTTTGTTAACATTGTTTGAAAGAACCGTTCTTCCGGCAGCATCGGTCAATTGAACAGAAAGAATTTGTCCTTTTTGAGAATTGATGTTTAAGATACTGGAAGCCGGATTCGGATATACTGTAATTCCATAAGAACTGCTCATATCTTCTACACCCAACATTCCACAATCAATATTTGCTTCCCAGCCATAAGCCGCTCCTGATGCGTTAGAAATAAATTCAATTGTAATGGCGCCGCTAGCATCTGTAGAAACAAATGTAGGGCCTGGATTATTATTTCCTGTAATTGTTCCTCCACTGAACAATGGAGAGTCTACACTGTCTCCATTATAAACATACATAACATCCTGATTTTGAAGCCCTATTCTTTCGAATGACAACTCTACCATTTCTCCGTCAACATTCGGATAGAACGTTTTCACGAAATGTTCATTGTTTCCATAGCTTCCCGTAACACCTCCTGTATCAGTAAAGGTTGTTCCATCACAGAATCCCCCGGTTAGAATTATATTTTTCATCATTCCCCCCTCTGAACCATCATCACAAATATTGACTACTTTCACTTCGTAATATTGATTGTTTCCCAAATTTGAAACGGTAAAGCTTGGCGTAGTCGTATTTTGCCAAGAGTCAGAGTTAGAACCAAAAGGAATTACCTGATAGTTCCATTGAGTTGATGAGTTATCTTCAATCTGGACTTCAATAGAGTTATTATCTAAATAGCTAATTTCTATATTTTCTATAGCGTAAGTACAAACCGGAACAGATGAAGTACAATCAGTTCCTAAGCAAGGCTTAGAATCTACTGTGCTTCTAATCAAAGCGCCAGGCTGTGGCCCAAACCCGTTTAAGAAATTAATCCCAACGGAAGGAACAAGGTGGCAATAACTCATAATTGTACCTCCGTTTGTAGGAAGAGGGCCGGTAGCGCAATTTGTTCCCTGATCAGGTGCTCCGGCTGTTGGCCCACAACCATCTATCATGGTATTGTTTCCATTCCATGAACAATTGTGTGTATGTGGAGACCCCAAAGCATGACCCATTTCATGTGTCATGGCCATAATCGTCCATGAATAAGTTGGTACCTGAGAATAAGTCATATTAATCCCGGAGTAGGCATAATTAGATTCAGTACATAAAGAATTCAAATAGGCTACACTGGTTGTTGAAGGATAATTAACCAAATGTGCCAAATCTCCGTCAAATTCTGTCAAAGTATCTCTAAATTCGGCAAGATTCTCACTGTAAGTCCCATCATAAGGGTCATCTATAGTCCAAATTTTTACTGCATTTAGCGCTACATTGATGTTATCATTTGCGTAAAGCGTACTGATATTATTTTGAATACCGGTAAGCCAGTCAAGAGTTTGGTTCACGTCCGAACCGTTCAACTGATATGGGCGACGTGCTATCTCGTAATAGATTCTTACGCAATTTTCTGTCATCGTTTTGGAAGACATTGCCGGATCATAGGAAATGCTTTCTGCCATTTCCTGGTTTTCCACTAATTCATCCATCCCACATACAAAAGGGTTTTCTCCTAATAAATTTTTGTCTGAATAAGTAATAAAGTCTTGCTTATCTGTTGACTTTCCCAACACAATGTTTCCTTTTTCATAAGTAGAGATTACGCCCATTACATTATTGTCAAAGAAACTGATAGCAACCAGAGACGTATTGTCTCCATTTACAATTCCTCGGTAGTATTCACCCGGCTTATAATTTATCACATTTCCCTGTTCGTCCTTAGCAATAAAAGAATCTGTAATTATAGTTTCCTTATAAAGCTGAACATTTACCATCTCATTCTGATAAGGAATGGAAACGGTTAAAAACATCGGTGCTTCTTCCGTAATTCTCTCTAATTCATTTGAATTCAGACTTAATACCGTAACATCTGTTGCAGAGGTAAGGTATTTTGAGGCCTTTTGTACGTCACTATCTTTCGCAAAAAGATTATAACTTACAAAGGCCTGGTTCTTTGCGTTCAGTTCCTGAACTTTTTTGGATACTGCCCGTATTTGTCCGAATGCTACAAACGAACAAAATAATAGGGTTAATAAATAAAGTTTTTTCATTTTTATGTGCTAGACAATTATAATTAACTAATCGTCAAATATAATAAATTTTATTCCTTAATTAGGAATGTGGCCTTTCCAAAGTTCTATTTTTATGAGAAAAGCCCGCAATGGACAAAAACCATAACGGGCTATAATTCTAAATTATGTCCTAATTATGCTTAATTCTTGATAATCTTTTTGATTACTTTCTGATCTTTCAACTCAATCGATAAAATATAAACTCCTTTCGGTAAATGATGTATGTCGATTTTATCCTGAGCTGAATTTGATTTTTTATTCAAGATTAACTTGCCGGAAGTATCATTCAGCTTTAGCGATTTAATTTCATTTTGTGCTTCAATGTTGACCATACCTGATGTAGGATTAGGATAAACATTTATTCCTGCTGAATCTCCAAAGTCTTCTATTCCAAGACTTGCGCAGTTTACATTGGCTTGCCAGCCGCTCTCGTTCACGTAAGAATCTGAAACAAATCTTACGGTTATAGCGCCATCGGCTGCAGTTGAAGTAAACGGTCCGGGAATATTGCTTCCGGATAATTGGTTGCCATTTGCAAAGACCGGAGCTTCAACACTGCTTCCATTATATACATACATGAAATCATAACCTTGTTCCAGGTGAAAACTTGTAAAGGTGAGCTTCACTTTCTCATTTGAGGATGATGGATAAAAGGTTTTTACTAGTGTTTGATCGTCTCCATAATTTCCATTTGTCCCTCCTGTGTCTGTAAAAGTTTCATCATCACAGAAATCCCCTAATAAAATGAGTCTTTTGACAACATTTCCATAAATTCCATTTTCACAAATGTTTCCTACCATTAGTTCATAATAAACATTTTCCTGAAGGCCTGAAACTTCAAAAACCGGATTTGTAACATCTGTCCAGTCACCCGGAGTCGTTCCATATTCATAAACAACATAAGACCAGCTGTCCGAATTTTCATCTATGATGGAAACTTCCAATTGCGCACCTGAGACATTAAAATTCAATTCCAGTCCTTCCACTGTAGGTGTGCATGAACTTACACAGTCGGTGCCCAGACATAACTTTGAATCAACCGTATTTCTGATCAACGCTCCCGGCTGCGGGCCAAAGCCAAGAGTGAGGTTAATTCCAACGGGAGTAAGATGGCAATAGCTCATGATGGTTCCTCCATCATCCGGCAAGTCCCCGTCACAGCCTTCACCATAACCTGCCCAAGGGCCGCATCCGTCTATAGCTGTGCCGTTCCCATTCCAAGCGCAAGCATGGGTATGAGGAGAGCCAAGTGAATGCCCCATTTCATGGGTCATGGCCATGATGGTCCAGGAATAAGTGGGAACCTCTTCATAAAATAAATCAATTCCGGAATAAGCATAGCGAAAATCAGTACAAATAGAATTCAGATAAGCCACACTGGTGGTTGACGGATAATTAATCAAGTGCGCCAAATCACCATTAAAGGCCGTTCTTGTTTGGCGGAATTCATCCAAATTTTCACTATAGTCACCATCATAAGGATCATCGGTTGTCCAAATCATAACTTCACTTAACGCTACTTTTATGTCGTCATTCGTATATAATGTGGCAATATTGTTATGAACCCCTGTCAGCCAATCTAAAGTTTCTGTTTCATCCGAACCATTTACCAAATAAGTTGCATTGGCTACTTCATAATAAATTCTGACACAGTTTTCAGTCATCTGCGTTTTGGACAACATATCATTTTCAAATAAAATGTTTTGTTTCTGGTTTTCGGGTAACTCATCAACCCCGCAAACAAACGGGTTTTGTCCAAAAAGATTTTTGTCTGAATAAACCACAAAATCTTGTTTATCTTTTGACTTTCCCACAGTAAGGTTTCCCAATTCAGCAGAGGAAGCCACTCCCATCACATTCCCGTCAAAGAAACTGAAAGCCACCAAAGAGTTCATATCGTTCCCAATAATTCCTTTATAGTACACGCCGGGTACATAGTTAATTACCTGTCCCTTTTCATTCCTTGCAATAAAATCATCTGCCAGAATATTGTCTTTGTATAATTTCACATTGACAGTTTCACCATTATAAGGTACTGAAAAACTTAACGTTCCCGGCTTGTCTGCCAACAGCTTTTGTAGTTGAGACGGATTCAAATCGAGTACGGAAACATCTGAAGCCGACTTTAAATACTTATCCGTTTTCTGAACATCCATGTTTTCGGAAAACAAATCATAGCTTACAAAAGCCTGATTTTTGGAAGTCAATTCCTGAACCTTTTGAGATACGGTATGCATTTGCCCAAAAGATAAAATTGAGCAAAAAAACAGCATTGTTAGAATATAAATTTTTTTCATTGTGTGTTGTATAATTTAACAAATGTAATATTAATGATTTAATTTTGTTAACTCTTTTTAACTCAATATAAATTTTAATGTTAGATTATCTAATTGTCGGGCAGGGTGTTGCAGGAAGTTGTTTTGCGTTGAAGCTGCTCCGGGAAGAAAAATCTTTTTTTGTGATTGATGAAGACAAAAACAAAGCGTCTACAATCGCCGTAGGGATTTATAATCCGGTTGTCCTCAAGCGGTTTTCTTTGATTTGGCGAGCCGGCGAGCAATTGGAACTGATGCACCGGTATTTTTCAGAATTTGAAGATTTATTGAATGGTAAATTCGTCGAACCCCTTCCTACTTACCGGATTTTGAAAAATGAAGATGAAGTCAAAACATGGCAGAAAAAGTCCGCCATGGCCGAGCTGGAACCTTTTCTTTCAAATGAAATCCGTTTTGCTCAAATCGACAAAATAAAAGCCCCATTGGGTTACGGAGAAGTGAAGCAAACGGGAAGAATTGATTTAGGAAACTGTCTTTCGGTTTTCAAAAATTATTTAATTGAAAAGGAATTGTACCAAAATGAAAAATTGGATTATGCGGAGTTGATGATTGATAAAAATAAAATCACGTACAAAGGAATTTCAGCCAAACGGATTGTTTTCTGTGAGGGTTTTGGCGTAACGAAAAATCCCTATTTTAACTATCTTCCGGTAATTGGTGTGAAGGGCGAGGTTTTAAAAATCCGGACAGAATCTGAAATCCCAAAGGCCATTTGGAAAGCCCATAATTTTCTAATGCCCCTTGATGGAAAAACCGCTTTAACGGCTTCCACATATGACCGAGACGATTTAACAACGGTTCCCACCCAGAAAGGAAAAAAAGAAATGCAAGGATACCTGGAAGAAATTTATAAAGGAAAATATGAAATTATAGAGCATAGGGCCGGAATACGACCCACAATAGTTGATCGTCGTCCGGTGGTGGGAAATCATCCGAAGTTTCTGAATTTATTCATCCTCAATGGAATGGGAACCAGGGGAACATTGCTCGCTCCTCAAATGACGGAATTTTTGTATGATTTCATTGAAAAAAGCATGGATTTTGACAATGAAGCTAACCTAAGACGATTTGATAAATTTCTAAAATAATTCTTATTATTGTAAAAATTACCTTATGAATTCTTTTCTCGACCCTGTTGAACTTTCTTTGGCATCAAAGGGATTACGCTTTGCCAATTACTTGATTGATTTAATCATTATACGGGTTTTCACATTTGGGATTGGGTTTATTTTGGGTCCATTTTTTCTTTTGTCTGATGATCCTACAACATATTTTATAAGCATCATTATAGATTTGATTATTTTTATTCTATTTTATTCCCTTCAGGAATACTTGTTTAATGGAAGAACCATTGGAAAATTTATAACCGGCACACAAGTGGTTTCCATTGAAGGAAATGAACCTGACTTTGGCACATATTTACTTCGTTCGCTTTGCCGTTTGGTTCCTTTTGAGGCTTTTTCATTTCTCGGCGAAACCGGATGGCATGATGCTTGGTCCAAAACACGTGTGGTTATCAAACGTGATTTTGAACAAAATAAACAAAAGTTTAACGCAATTGATCTGATCGGAACAAATTCTTAACATTTAGCAATTAAATATGGTATAAAGATTGAGGTTCTACATGACCCCAATCTGAACACATTACCTGAGGGGAGGTTTAATGCATGGATTTATGTTGAGGAAAATCTTCTTTTGTTTAATTTTATTTTTCGTCTCCGGCTTTTATAATTACGCAGATGCCGGTTCTTCCTTTTTTAGAATTTTCCAGTCAGAAAATAAAGAAATTGATTCATTGATAAATGTTGCCGACAATCTTTACCAAAATGAAGATTATGATGGTGCATTCATAGTTTATGAAAAAATCATTGAAAAATCTAAAGACGAAAATTATTCCAAGGGTTTAACTAAGGCCTATTTGGGTTATGCGGGTATTTATTTTATAAAAGGGAAACTTGACATTTCAACCTCCTATTTAATTAAAGCAAAGAAAGAACCATATACAAAAGAAAGTACCGATGATATGTACTCAATTCTTTTCCGGGAGGGGCTGAATTTGCATTCTTTAGGACTTTATGGAGACGCTATAAAAAAATACAGAGAAGCACTTACTCTTTCTTCAACTATTCCGGATAAAGAAGACCGGATTAACAAATCTTCCAAAATTCATATCAATATCGGGGATATCTACCAATCGGAAAATATTGCTGACTCGGCTTTGTATTATTACAAAAACGCTTATTATTCGTCAACCACCAATTTAAACAACAAGTTTACAAGCTCCATCAGTATTTCTGAACTTCATATAGAAAACGGCGAACTTGACTCTGCGCGACGTTACCTGGGATTTGCCCAATATTATGTCCAAAAACTCAACTCGGATTATTCAGATGCGCTTTTCAACGAAATTAACGGTAAGTACTACAACGCATCTGGTGAAGTACAAAATGCAATTTCTGCTTATCAAAAATCCCTGTCGTTGAATAACGAATTAAACCGACCCAAGCCACAATTGTATAAACTTTTGGCCGAGGCTTACCAAAAAAAGGGAGAAACCGTGGTTTCAAATGATTATTTGAAACGATATGTAGAAGTAAAAGACAGTCTAGATGAAAGCAGAAAACAAAATCTAAATGTGCCCGTGTTGTTGGCCAAAACAGACAACGCAAATAAACTTGAAAAAGCGGAGTCAAATACACGGTTTATTGTAATAGCGTCCTTTTTATTGCTGGGCCTTCTTTTTATGTTTGCTTATTTCTATGTCAGAAGACAGAAAAAAAAGAGCTTACAAGGCAAAAGAGAAAATATTCAATTAAAAAAGAAATTAAACAATGCATTTGAAGAAGTTGTGGATTTGGCCATGACAAATTCTCCTAACTTCTTATCTCGTTTTATTGAAGTTTATCCGGAGTTTTACAATCAATTAATTACCCATTATCCAAATTTGACTACAGCCGATTTAAAATTATGTGCCTTGATGAAACTGGATTTTTCAACCAAAGAAATTGCAGAAATAAATTACAGTTCACTGCGGACTGTGCAGAACCGGAAGTATAAATTGCGTAAAAAATTTCATCTTTCTACCGAAGAAAACATCAATCAATGGATTCAAAATATGCACATTGAATCTTTGACTCATGCCTGATGTCTTTGTTGTTACCCCTAATTATATATAAAGTTTTACTCTCTTCTAAGTTAGTTGTTAATTCTTTAAATTCACTGAACTAAAATTAGTTTATGTGTGCAAAAAAAGGGGAAGTTGATCGTCGTTTCTACATGAAACTAAGGGTAATGAGACTTTTCTAATGAGCTTTTTAGATTCATCCAGTTGCCGGAAACCCAACAAAATGGGGTTTATCAAAAAGTCTTTCTATCAGCATTTGCTTTCAAAGAAAAATACATAAAAATAGATTTAACTCATATTAAACCAAGACTTATTATACTGAATTGTCTTTGTTCTACCTCCTGTTTATTGTATTTCTAAAATTGAAAAAGCCGCTCTTACAAGCGGCCTTCTCTTTATAAAACATTAAATAGCTTTTGGTTTTATTGATAGTTCGGGTTCTGTACCATTTCGGTATTTGTATTCATTTCATTCAATGGAATTGGGAATACTCTTCTGAAATCTGAGAAAGGCATTTCACAGTTTAGGGTACAGTTGGCGTTTTTCTGGATATCCATTTGGTACCTGTTCATATCAAAATAACGGTGGCCTTCAAATGCCAGTTCAATTCTTCTTTGTTTTAAAATCTCATCCAACAGGGCCTGACCTGAACCAGAGAAATTGTAAGAAGCGTCTCTGTAAGTCTGAACCCAGTTAACCAGTTCATCCAAAGCCTGTGAAGGATTAGTATAATACAATGCTTCTATTTTATTCAAAAGAACTTCTGTTTTTCTGATAACGACTACATCATTGTCCACCGGTCCGAATTTTTTCACTCCGTAAGGAAGTGGGTTGTCGGTTGTATTCCATTGAACATACAGGTTTTTCCTCGCATCTGTTTCCGGAATCAAATCATAGAAATCTGTTGTAGCGGCCGTGTCCTCATAAGTTCCACCTGTTGTCCAGGTCGCATATAACGCATCATTGGTATTGGGATTGTCCAATGCGGTGAAATCAATTGCAAAAAGTGTTTCTCCATAAGTAAGCGGTTCAAGATAATAATCCTCAAGGCTTCCCGCCGTTAACAAATCACTCGTATTGGCCAATGCTAAGTCCGCATATTGCTGAGCTTTTATATAATCTTTTTTGTAAAGATAAATTCTTGAAAGCAATCCATAAATAGCGGTAGGGTTAATCCTCTCGTTGTCAGTATTGGATAAATCTTCTAAAGCCAATTCAAGCTGTGATGTAACTTCATCATAAACTTCTGCAACAGTGCTACGCGGAATTTGAGCGTCTTTATCAAATTCGAATGGAATCGGAATCCCTAAATCCTGGTCAATTGTCCCGTAAGGTCTCGCATAATAATTTACCAAGTTAAATAATTCTAAAGCTCTTAGTGCTCTTGTTTCGGCAAAGCTGTTGGCAACCGATGGGCCTTCTATTTTTCCCTCATATGACAGTACAAAATTGGCTCTTGCAATAATTCTATACCCTATTGTCCACATATTGGAGATTGAACCTCCAGAAGACAAAGCATGTTGGTACCGGTAAAAGTCTGTAAGCCGGTTGGAATTGTCAAAAGCCACAAATCCATTGTCTGTCAATAATTCCTGAGAAGAAATGTAATAATTTCCATAGGCAAAATTGCTTTGCAAGCCATCGTAAATTCCGAGCACGGCACCCTGCAATTGGTTTTCGTCTGTTATCGCATTATCAAATTCTTCTGAGTTTGTTGGGTCGTAATCGAGAAAATCCTCTTCACTACAGGATGTTAATCCTAACAAACCTATAAAGCTTAAACTAAATATTATTTTTTTCATTTTACTCTTAATTAAATTTTTAGAAATCCAGTCTTACCCCAAAAATGAATTGTCTCAGGTTGGGTTGTGTCATATCATACAATCCCATTTTTTCAATTCCGTATAACAAATCTGCATCATTGGAAGCCGTTTCCGGGTCAAACCATAAATCATCATCAAAGGTCCAAACAATCAGGTTGTATCCTTTTACGTACACATAAATATTGTCCAATCCTATTTTTTCTCCCAAAATGTCTTTTCCAAATCTATATCCAAATTCGGCTGATCTCCAACGGATGTTGTCGGCGTCATATAAGTAACGAGTAGAGTTTGTGCTACTTGAATTATTTCCTCCGTAAATAACTTGAGGAAGAGTTGCGCTTCCTGCATTTTCAGGTGTCCATGCGCCATTTGCCCATTCTTCTCTTGTATTTAAGCTGGCATAAGCTCCGTCACTATTGTATACAAACCCCCACCGATCATACACGGAGTGTCCCCCGGCATATGAAAACTGAGAACTCAAGACAAATCCTTTAAAGTTAATAGAGGTTGATAAACCTGCCGTATGTACGGGCAAGGCTTGTTTGCCGGTAAAAACCTGTTTAACTTGAGACAAATCACTGGTTGTTGTAGTTCTGGTTTCGTCAGTATACCATAAAGGAAGTCCATTTTCCTGATCAACTCCTGCCCAAAGCCTTGTATAAAATTCTGTTGGGTTATGACCGTTTTCCCATGCTTTCATTCCATTTCTCACGGCAATTTTACCATTGTTTAGGTTTTTAATTTCAGAATCATTATATGCATAGTTTGCTGATATAGACCACTCAAAGTCGTCTGATCTGAAAGGAACCACAGTAAGGGCAGCCTCTACACCTGAACTTTTCATTTCTCCATCATTGATCCAGTAAGAAGTTAATCCGCTTCCTGAAGCCGAAATTGGTTTTGTGTACAAAAGATCATCAACATTTTTTACATAATAATCAAACGAACCATTTAATCTGTTTTTGAAAAATCCAAAATCTATCCCTACGTTTAATTGGTTTGTTGTTTCCCATTTCAAACTTTGGATACCCACTTGTGAAACAGCACCTGCTGCTGCACCAATATAGGCACCGTTTGATGGTCTATATAAGTTTTTAGATGCATAATTTCCTATTTCTGCATTACCTACTGTACCATAAGAACCTCTAACTTTTAGCTCATTTACTGCGTCACTATTGATAAAGTTATGGATGTTTACGGCAGTTCCGGCTCCCCAGAAAGTTCCCCATTTGTTGTCCTTTCCGAATCGGGATGATCCATCTCTACGGATATTCCCTGTTACAGAGACTTTTCCGTTAAAATCATACGCTAAACGCCCGAAATAACTCATAAAAGAATAATCTTCTCCACCAGAAGTAGCAAGCGAAGGATTTACCGCATTATCAAGTGTAGGATTACTTTGTCCTGATGGATAACCTCTTCCTTCTCCTGTTACAAAGCTATAATTGTATTTAATCGCTTCAGTTCCTGCCGTCAGGGTAATATTATGAATATCCGCAAATGTTTTCTGGTACTTCAATGCATTACTCCAGTTCCATGTGCTGAAGTTTCTTTGAGAAGCAAGCCCGTAACCGTCACCAAGTGGGTGGCCGTTATGTCCGTCTCCAAAGTCTGGATTCCAGTATAATAATTCATCATAAAAATTATAATCCACCCCAAACTTAGTTTCAAAATTTAAGTCCTTTGTAATGTCATAGTCCCCTCCTAAATTAACGATTGCTTTGTAGAAATCAGATTGGGTAGTGTTTGCATCTTGAATAGCCAAGGGATTAAATTCAGGATTCAAGAAATATAAATTTAAATTATATGAACCGTCTTCGTTATAAATCGGCTGGGTAGGCGACATAAGGTTTCCTGCAAAAACCGGATTTGAAAAGGCGGAACCGTCTGTAGGGCCTGTTTGTTTTGCTTTGCTCACGCTTACGTCAAAATTCAATCCCATTTTGTCATTTACTGTCCAATCTGCACCCAAATAACCTGAAATACGATTGTAGTTTGCATCTCTTGAAATACCATCCTGGTCATTGTAACTCAAGGAAGTAAAAAGTCTCATTTTATCAGATCCTCCAGAATAATTCAAAACATATTTTTGTGAACTGATGGCGCTGTGACGTACTGCATCTCTCCAGTTATAATTGGAAGTTCCGTCCCATTCAAATTCAGAAACAGCGGTGTCATAAGCATCTTCATAGGACCAACCAAATCCATTTGCCAAAGCTGTGGCGAAAAAATCTGTATGCCCCTGAGCATCCAACCAATCATCTTTTTCAAAAGCCGTGTCTCCAACACCAAACTCACTGTTAAATGTAAACTTTCCTTTGTTGTTTACTCCTTTTTTCAACGTTACCAGAATAACCCCATTGGCTCCTCTTGAGCCATATAAAGAGGTTCCGACAGCATCTTTCAAAACCGTAACGGATTCGATAGTTGAAGGGTCAATATTTGCTAAAGGATTAGAGGTGGCTGCAATAGCCGACATATCACCTGTTGTTACCGGAACACCATTTACTACAACCAATGGCATTGTGTTTCCCGTCAAAGATGTAATACCCCTCACAAAAATCGGTGTATGGGCTCCCGGCTGTCCGCTCCCGGCTCCAATGCTAACACCTGCAACCTGACCTTGTAAGGCCTGGTCAAAAGAAAGCGAACCTACCTTTTCAATATCTTCTGAATTAACATTTACATATGCTCCTGTTTTCTGCTCAGCAGATTCTGTAATTCCATAACCCAAAATAACTGCCTCTTGCAGAACTTGTACCCCCATGGCCAACACTCCCATATCAAGGTTGTTAACCGTAAAGTCTTTTGACGTACCCAGCATATCTGTAATTACCAATACATCGCCAACCTGGGCATCAATTTCGAAGTCTCCATTTTCATCTGTAAAAGCTGATGCATCTGTTCCTCTTACCTCAACCTGTGCATCTGCGACTGCAAATCCGTCTTGGTCATTTACCGTTCCTCTCACTTGCGCATCCACCAATTGGAAAACCGCAAACAAAAAGAGGAATCCTAATAACACATTTCTCCTCATTTTCTTTTTTTGTTTAAAAATTACTGCTACAAATCAATAAAAGATAATTCGAAGATTTTTGTACAACTATTAATAAAATGTAAAATGAGTAATAGTTAAGTTATTTATTATGAACTACTCACATTATACTCACATAATGTTTATTCACTTCACTATTAGCAACTTAGCCGATCAACAAAACAGTTGTTAACTTTTTATTATGTTAAATCCAAAATGATTAAATAGAGCAGAGTGAAAACGAAATATAATTCGCCTGTACGTCAATATTCCATTTGAGTAATAGATAAGTAATCTTAAAATTGGTGTTCACCTTTTTTTAAAATTTCTTTGTACCATAATAAATACGGTAGAACGATTATATAAGATTAAAATAAATTTTCCTCATGTGTTTATGCTGCATTTATTATAACATTATCATAGTTAATTAAGGGAAGGAAGAATTTACATTCTTCCTTTTTTATTTCTCTTTTTCTATCCTAAATATCCTTTATTTTTGCAAAATGTTATTAGTTCAGAATTTAGGGGTTCATTTCGCAGGAAATTATTTATTTGATAATGTTTCCTTTCGTATCAACAAAGGTAATCGTGTCGGACTTGCCGGGAAAAACGGTGCCGGAAAATCAACTCTTTTAAAAATCCTTGCCAAGCAACAGGATTCCGATGAGGGGGATGTAGTCCATGAAGGGGAAGTTAGTGTTGGATATTTAACCCAGGATATTGATTTCGAAAAGGGAAGAACGGTATGGGATGAAGCCGGGCGTGCCTTTGAGCAACTGAACGAAATACAGAAAAAAATTGATTATACCAACGATCAACTTACTACCAGAACCGATTACGAAAGTGATGCGTATGCCAAATTGATTGATGATATAACCCATCTCACCGACCGTTTTAACATTCTTGGTGGATATACCAAAGACGCTGAAATAGAAAAAATCTTGTTTGGATTGGGTTTCAAAGTTGAAGATTTTCATCGCAAAACCGATGAGTTTTCAGGCGGATGGCGCATGCGCATCGAACTGGCTAAATTATTACTCCAAAAACATGATGTATTGTTGCTGGATGAGCCAACGAATCATTTGGACATTGATTCCATTCTTTGGCTGGAAGAATTTTTACAGGATTATCCGGGCGCGGTGGTTTTGGTTTCGCACGATAAACAGTTCTTGGATAATGTCACGAACCGGACTTTGGAAATTGCCAACAGACAGATACACGACTACAAGGCCAATTATTCCAAATACATTGAATTGCGTCTGGAACGACGTGAAAAAATGGAGCAGGCACAGAAAAACCAGGAACAATACATCAAACATACACAGCAGCTAATTGAAAAATTCAGGGCGAAGGCCTCAAAAGCTGCGACGGCGCAATCATTGATCAAAAAATTGGATAAAATTGACCGAATTGAAGTCGAAAACGAGGACGTTCACAAAATGAACATTCGTTTTGCTTCGGCTGTAACGCCTGGCAAAATCATTTTCGAACTGGAAAATGTCGGGAAAGCATATGGAACCAAACAGATTTTTGACAACGTCAATTTCTTTGTAAACCGTGGTGAAAAAATCGCATTCGTGGGGCAAAACGGACAAGGAAAAACAACTTTGGCGCGTGTGATGGTTGACGGACTCGATCATACAGGAACCATCAAACAGGGTCATAATGTGGAAGTCGGCTATTTCGCACAGAACCAAGCCGAAGTTTTAAATGAAAAATGGACGGTTTTGGAAGAGGCAGAATATGCCTCCACCGAAGAAACCCGAAAACAGGTGCGTGACGTTTTGGGCGCATTTTTGTTTGGCGGAGAAGCCGTTGAGAAAAAAGTCTCTGTACTTTCGGGTGGTGAAAGAAATCGTTTGGCGCTGGCGAAATTGTTACTGAAACCTTTTAACGTTTTGGTGATGGACGAACCAACGAACCACTTAGACATTCAATCTAAAGAAATCCTGAAACGAGCTTTGCAAAATTTTGATGGAACATTGATTCTTGTTTCACACGACCGTGAATTTTTGGATGGACTGGCAAATAAAGTATTTGAATTCCGTGATGGAAGGGTCAATGAATTTTTAGGCGGGATAACGGAATATTTAGCCGAAAGAAAAGCCGCGGGCTTCCGTGAGATAGAAAAAGTAGAATTGGAAAATGTTAAAAAACCAAAAGAACAAAAAGCTCAGCTATCTCAGGAAGAGCAAAAAGAACAAAAGCGTATCCAAAATAAAATCAGTAAGATTGAAAGTGAAATTGAAGAGCTGGAATCCCGGATTGCTGAATTGGAAATGAAATTTGAAGCTTCACACTCTGATGAAGACTTAAAAAAATATGATGAGTTAAAACTTCAACTGGAAGATAAAATGAGTGAATGGGAGGAGCTGATGGAAAGAACTTAAACCTCCCCAACCCCTCTAAAATAAACCAATTCATCTTGGTGCTTCTCAAATTCTTTTTCGTCAGACAAACCCACTGCGGAATCGCATTTTTTTATTAAAACAGCAATCATTTCTTTTTTAGATAATTTTTGTTTAGATAATTCCTCAAAAATTTCACGTCCAATACGGTTATTATGCAAATCCATTTCATGATCAAAAGGCTCGTTCGGGAAACATTCTTCGTGAAGGTCTGTGGTGTATTTTGCCCACGCGACGGCTTTGCTCTGCGATGTAAAGACCAAACAGTTTTTGGCAATCAACAAATTCCAGGCAGCATGCCGAAAGGCGTTGGCAATACCTCTTCCACTTGAGCGCTCATCAAAATTGATTTCGGAAAACAAAACCGATTCTACGGTGGCCCAAGCCGTCGGAATTAACAACAACGGCCTGGATAGCAAGCCCAAAATCATTTTCCGGGTCAAATTAACCGATAGCTTTTTGACGATTTGGAAGAGCTTTTTCATGCTCAAAGCTTATTGCTTATAGCTTCAAGTCTTTTCATCACCTCTTCTTTTCCCAACAATTCCATAATCAACGGAACGTCAGGCCCTTGTAAACTGCCAACCAATGATAAACGAACCGGCATCATCAGTTTTCCGAAACCAATTGCTTTTTGGGTGACAAATTCCTGAATCTTATCGTGAATACTGTTGTGATCAAATGAGGATAAAGTATTTAATTCTGTGGAAAATTCCATTAACAAATCTTTGGTATCTTCTTTCCACGCTTTGGAAACAGCTTTTTCATCATAGGTTGATGGTGCGATATAGAAAAATTCGCCCTGTGCATAAATGTCTTTGATGAAATTGGCGCGTTCTTTCAGCAGTTCAATTACTTTCAAATTGAATTCATCCGAAACGTTAATTCCTTTATTTTCAAGAATTAATTTGAATTCAGGAAGAATTTCTTCTGCCAATTTTTGCTGAATGTATTGATGGTTGAACCATATTGTTTTTTCCGGATTAAATCTCGCACCGGATTTACTTACCTTTTCCAAATTGAATTCTGAAATCAATTCATCCATCGTAAAAATTTCCTGTTCGGTTCCGGGGTTCCAACCCAAAAGCGCCAGCATATTTACTACGGCATCAGGCAAATAGCCTTCTTCGCGGTAGCCTTTCGCAGTTCCTTCTTCTGTGTTCCATTCCAGCGGAAATACCGGAAATCCGTGTTTGTCGCCGTCGCGTTTGCTGAGTTTTCCTTTTCCTTCAGGCTTCAAAATCAGAGGTAAATGCGCAAATCTGGGTGCATTCCAGCCAAAAGCTTTGTAAAGCAATTCGTGTAAAGCCATGGAGGGCAGCCATTCTTCACCACGGATGACGTGCGTAATTTCCATTAAATGATCATCAACAATATTTGCCAGATGATAAGTCGGCATTCCATCTGATTTGTATAAAACTTTGTCGTCTAAAGTATTTGAATCAATTGAAATTTTTCCGCGGATCAAATCATCCAATAAAACGGTTTGGTTTTCCGGAATTTTAAACCTGATTACGTACGGAATTCCTGAATCAATTTTGGATTGAACTTCTTCTGAACCTAAATTTAACGAATTATTTAATTTATTTCTGTTTTGAGAATTGTAAATAAAGGTTTCACCTTTTGATTCAGCTTGAAACCGCATAGCGTTCAATTCTTCTGCTGTGTCAAACGCATAATATCCGTTTCCGGAGTTGATTAATTCCTGTGCATATTTCGCATAAATTTCTTTCCGTTCCGATTGCCTGTAAGGTTCATGTGGGCCGCCAAATCCCACGCCTTCGTCAGGGTTTAATCCTAACCATTTCAACGATTCGATGATGTAATTTTCTGCACCTTCCACGTATCTGTTTTGGTCGGTATCTTCAATTCTCAAAAGAAATTTCCCGCCGTGGTTTTTGGCAAAAAGATAGTTGTACAGGGCTGTACGAACTCCACCGATATGTAAAGGACCGGTCGGGCTGGGTGCAAATCGAACTCTTACTTCTGACATTTCTTCAAATTTTTTGCGAAGATAGAAACTTTAGCGGAAAGCCCTGACAGGGTTTTGAACCCTGTCAGGATTAAAAACACGGAATTTGGCTGAATTTTTGTAAATTCATTTCAGATTTTAATAAAATTGGCAATGAAAAAATTATTTTTTACATTTCTGTTTGCTTCTTCCATCACGGTTTTGTGGGCTCAAGAAGCTCCGGAAGAAATTAAAACGGAATTTGATGAGGCTTCTCTCAATCAAACAATTCAGGATTTAGAGGGAAATACTTTGACCGTTGGGGAAGTTTTCAAGAAATATGAAGGAAAAATGATTTTACTTGATCTTTGGGCTTCCTGGTGTCCGGATTGCATCAAAGGGCTTCCAAAGTTAAAAGAAGTTCAAAAACAGTTTCCTGATGTGGTGTATTTGTTTTTCTCACTTGACAGAACCGGGAAAGAAGATGCCTGGAAAAAAGGAATCAAAAAGTATGATATTCAGGGAGAGCATTATTGGTTCAATTCGGATTGGAAAAACGATTTTACCAATTATATTGGTTTGAACTGGATTCCACGGTATATATTGATTGACCAAGCGGGAAAAATAGCCCACTATTATGCCATTCACGCTGACGACCCGGTTATGCTGGAAGCCATAATGGAATTAAGTCTGGTTCCTGAAAATTAAAAAGAAAAGGCACCCTAAGGTGCCTTTAACTTTAGACGTTGGTAACAAACCAACGCCTATCCCTAACCAATTTATTTTTAATTATTTCTTAATAATCTTAAAGGTTTCTACTTGTCCTCCATCTAAGGTTACTCTGAATACATAAGTACCGGTGCTCAATGCGTTTACATTGATTTGACCGTTGCTCACTTTTGCATTGTTCATTACCTGCTGACCGGCCAGATTAAATACCGATACGCTTTCT
>PJTQ01000176.1_pt1 | contig 82123 bp, 60 predicted proteins | sample 1512231 | NCBI WGS metagenome assembly PJTQ01 (sample SAMN08177688, study PRJNA422409) | Soil metagenome, whole genome shotgun sequencing project. | isolation source: Soil (3) enriched on wood chips | place: USA: Madison | collected 2015-01-15 | reverse complement strand
TACTACAACCATGATCGCATCAAGCTGAGACTCAATGGCCTGAGCCCTGTGGAATACAGGGCTCAGGCTGCAGCTTAAAACTGTCCAACTTTTGGGGGGCAGTCCACGGATCGCGCCAGCTTTCAGAAATTGAGCAAGACAGTTGCTCCCACAGGGGCGTGCGACCCCAGTGGAATGCGGTCCCCATTGGTCATGTCAGGCCACCTCTGGCTCACAACCCTTGAGCACCATGCGGATAATGGTTTCGGCCGCCGCGTCATAATCACTGTCGGCCAGCTTGGCCTTGCCGGTCACCGCAGAAATCTGCCAGTCGAAGTCCGCATAGGTCTGGGTCGCCGCCCAGATGCTGAACATCAGGTGATGCGCGTCCACATGGGCGATCTGCCCGCGGTCGATCCAGCGCTGGATGCACTCGATGTTGTGCCGGGCCTGCTCGTTCAACTGCTCTACCTGGTTCGGTGACAGGTGCGGCGCGCCATGCATGATCTCGCTGGCGAACACCTTGGACGCATGGGGCAGGTCACGCGAAATGCGAATTTTCGAACGAATGTACGCACTCAGCACTTCCTTCGGGTCGCCGTCTGCATTGAACGGCGTGGATGCCTGCATGATCGGCGCGATGATGCTTTCCAGGACCTCGCGGTAAAGGTTGTCCTTGGACTTGAAGTAGTAGTACACGTTCGGCTTGGGCAGGCCGGCCTTGGCCGCGATATCGCTGGTCTTGGTGGCGGCGAAGCCCTTGTCGGCGAATTCCTCGCTGGCCGCGCGCAGGATCAATTCCTTGTTGCGCTCGCGAATGGTGCTCATGGTCAGGGATCTTCCTCGTGTCTGGCCACCTCTAAGGGGGATCGGGCATGGTAGCACCGGCCTCGACGGGCGCTCAAGGCAGCGGCTTTGGGCTAGAATCCGGCACATTGACTTATTTGGATACAAGCAAACATGGCAGGAAGCAGTCTACTGGTACTGATCGACGATATCGCCACGCTGCTGGACGACGTCTCTCTGATGACCAAGGTGGCGGCAAAAAAAACCGCAGGCGTGCTGGGTGATGACCTGGCGCTGAATGCCCAGCAGGTCACCGGCGTGCGCGCCGATCGCGAACTTCCGGTCGTCTGGGCGGTGGCCAAGGGGTCGTTCGTCAACAAGGCGATCCTGGTACCGGCCGCGTTGCTGATCAGTGCGTTCATACCCTGGGCGGTTACGCCGTTGTTGATGTTGGGTGGCGCGTTCCTGTGCTTCGAGGGTTTCGAGAAGCTGGCGCACAAGTTCTTGCACAGCAAGGCAGAGGATGAGGCACAGCACGCGGCGCGCAAGGAGGCTGTTGCCGATGCCAGTGTTGACCTGGTGGCTTTTGAAAAAGCCAAGATCAAGGGGGCGGTGCGTACCGACTTCATCCTGTCGGCGGAAATCATCGCCATTACCTTGGGGATCGTGGCTGACTCGCCGCTGACCCAGCAGATCATCGTGCTGTCGGGCATTGCGGTGGTGATGACCATTGGTGTGTATGGGTTGGTAGGCGGGATCGTCAAGCTTGACGACCTTGGGCTGTGGATGGCCCGCAAAACCTCCAGGCTGACTCAGGCAGTGGGTAACGGCATCCTGCGGGCGGCGCCGTACATGATGAAAAGCCTGTCGGTGATTGGTACTGCGGCGATGTTTCTGGTGGGCGGTGGGATCCTGGTGCATGGCATCGAGCCGCTGCATCATGCCATCGAGGCGTTCAGCGAAGGGCGTGGCGGGGCGTTGACCGGCGCGTTGCTCAACGGCGGGGTCGGAGTCATCGCAGGTGCTGTGGTGCTGGCGGTGGTAAGTGTTGCGGGGAAATTGTGGCGGGCGGTTCGGCCGGCCAATTGAGGCGCTTTGCCGGGGCTTTGCCCCGGTTCGCGGGTGAACCCGCTCCTACCAGGTACCGCGTTTGCCTTGAACCCGGCGCGTCCCCTGTAGGAGCGGGTTTACCCGCGAATGGGCCGCAAAGCGGCCCCGCTAACTCAGGTCAGAAGTGAACCTTGACCAAGAAGCTCATGGTGTTCTGGTCGGTAGTGAAGGCATCGCTGTCCTTGATGCCGTACTTGTTTTTCCAGTAGTCATACTCCACACCCACATACAGCTGTTTCTCACCCAGGTGCAATGCCTTGCCCAGGTCGTACTTGATCTGCGGGTTGAAGTGCAGGTTGGCCTGGTAGGTGCCGCGGCGGTTCTCGTCGTTGTCCACCACCCAGTCCATGAAGCCGTCGATCAGCACGTCGGAATCACCGACCGGAATGGTGTACGACCACACCGGGGTGATCTGCCACACGTTGTCGCCAGCGCGGCTGCCGTCGGTGGTGCGGTTGTAGAAGTTCAGCTGGAAGTAGTCGAAGCCCGGGATGGCCAGGTCGAAGCCCGGACCGATCAGGTAAGACTCGGTGTCACCCTCGCCAAACTCGTAGGTCATCGCCAGCAGCACGTCCTTGACCGGGCCAAACTCGATCTTCTGGTCGAAAATCTTGCCGAACGACAGGCGTGGGCTGATCTCACCGTAGTAAGTGTTCGGGCCGTTGCCGGCGTCTTTCTGGCCCTGGTAGAAGATCTTGTCGACGAAAATGAAGTTGTCGCCGTACTTCCAGCCATCGGCGTGCTCAAAGGTGACGGTTTGCTGAATCGCCGGGTTGACCTTGAAGTTCTTGCCCCACAGGTAGGTCAGGCTGTTGTTCTGCCATTGCAGCAGGTCGCCGCCGAAGGTGGTGCCGCAGGCCAGCAGGCCGCCGGCGAGGATCAGGCTGTTGATGGTACGCATTGCGAGTGTCGCTCCCTTGATTGATCTGTTGTCAGCGCTCGTTGCCGGCGCTTTTTTGTCTTTTGAGTCAGCTTTTTTCGATAGGCCACAGCTGTTTGGCAAGGGTCGAGCCAACTTTTCCGGGTTGGCAAAACCTTCCTGCTCGACTTCGTTCTGAACGGATGAAAAGGGTCTTTCAGGCTGGCAACACGTTGGCCAACCGCCCGTATTCATTGACTGAGCGGTCAGTAAACGCAGGCAGAATCCGTTCTGCCCTGATCGAGGGGGCGCGCAGATTACTGGCTTGCGCGCCGCGCCTCAAGTGCTCCGTCCTGGAGCGGGGTGATTCAAACTTGTGCGTTTGGTCAACTTCCTAGAAGTGCACCTTGATCAGCGCACTGGCCACGCTCTGGTTGCTGTCCAGGTTGCCGCGGCTGTCAATGCCGTACTTGTCTTTCCAGTAGCTGTATTCAAAGCCGACGTAGAGCTGCTTGGCGCCCAGGTTCAGCGCCTTGCCCAGGTCGTATTTGACCTGCGGGTTGAAGTGCAGGTTGGCGTGATAGGTGCCACGGCGGGTCTGGTCGTTGTCGGTAACCCAGTCCATGTAACCGTCGATCAGAATGTCTGACCGGCCGACAGGGAGGGTGTACGACCAGCCGGGGGTAATCTGCCAGACGTTGTCACCGGGGCGGCTGCCTTCGGTGTTGCGCACGTAGAAATTGAGGGTGAAATAGTTGAAGCCGGGGATGTTCAAGTCAAAGCCGGGGCCGATCAGGTAGGCCTCGTTGTCGCCTTCACCGCGCTCGTAGGTCATGGCCAGCAGCACATCCTTGATCGGACCGAAGGCAAGCTTGCGGTCGAAGATCTTGCCCAATGACAGGCGTGGGCTGAACTCGCCGTAGTAGGTGGTCACACCTTTGCCGGGGTCGGCCTTGCCGTTGTAGAAAATCTTGTCGACGAACATGAAGGTGTCGCCGTACTTCCATTTGTTGGCGTGCTCGAAGGTGATGGTCTGCTGGATATCAGGGTTGACCTTGAAGTCCTTGCCGTACAGGTAGGTCAGGCTTTCGCCGTGCCACTGCAGCCATTCGCCTGCGTGCGAGGGTAGGGTGGCCAGCAGGCTGCTGCCCAACAACAGGGACGTGGTGATGCGCTTCATGTTGTGATTCCCGGACTTATTGTTTTTGTTGGCGGTTTTTTTGGCGCGCAGGCGCCCCGGGCGACCCATTCCGGCGGGTCGACGGCGTAGCGGTTACTGCAGAGGTAAATGAGGGGCGGTCATGCACCGCCCCTTTTGGCTCAATGCTGGTGACAGACGTCGTTGTGCATTGCGCGGTCGGCACCGCCAAGGATGTTGAACAGAACGTTCAACACCAGGGCACAGACCGTGGCCATGGCGATACCGCTGTGGGTGATGGGTTCCATCCACTGTGGCATCTGGGCAAAGAACTCCGGACGCACCACGGGGATCAACCCGAAGCCGACGCTCACGGCAACCAACAGCTGGTTGCGGCGGTCGCCGATGTCCGCCTCCTGAAGAATCTTGATCCCGGTGGCGGTGACCATGCCGAACATGGCGATGGACGCGCCGCCCAGTACTGCGGGCGGGATCGAGGCAATCAGGAAGGCCGCCTTGGGCAGCAGGCTGAGCAGGATCAGCAGTGCACCGGCCACGATGGTGACATAGCGGCAGCGCACCCCGGTCATCTGCACCAGGCCGATGTTTTGGGCGAACGAGGAGTGGGTGAAGGTGTTGAAGAAGCCCGCAATGAACGACGCACCGGCATCGCACAGCAGGCCGCGACGCAGCATGCCAGGGGTGACTTCGCGATCGGTCACCTTGCCCAGGGCCAGGAACATGCCGGTGGACTCGACGAAGATGATCACCACTACCAGGCACATGGACAGGATCGGCGCCAGGCTGAAGGTCGGCATGCCAAAGTGCAGCGGGGTGACCACCTGCAACCACGGTGCTTCATTCAGACCCGACAGGTCGACCATGCCGATGGAGCCGGCCAGGATGTAGCCAAGGCCCATGCCCACCAGTACCGACACGTTGACCCAGAAACCGCGCATGAAGCGGTTGATCAGCAGGATCACGGCCAGTACCAGGCCGGCCACCAGCAGGTAGATCGGCGAGCCGAACGTTTGAGCGTCTTGGCCGCCACCGGCCCAGTTGACGGCCACCGGGAACAGCGACAGGCCAATCGAGGTGATCACCGTACCGGTGACCAGTGGGGGGAAGAAGCGGACAACCTTGGACATGAACGGCGCGATCAGCATGCCGAAGAACCCGGCAGCGATGGTCGCGCCGAAGATCCCCTGCAGGCCCACGCCGGGCATGCCGGCCATGGCCACCATGCTGCCGACGGCAGCGAAACTGGCACCCATCATCACCGGCATGCGGATGCCCACCGGGCCGATACCGAACGACTGGATGATGGTAGCGACGCCAGCGACCAGCAGGTCGGCGTTGATCAGGAAAGCGACTTCTTCACGGGACAAACCGGCGGCCTGGCCGATGATCAACGGCACGGCGATCGCGCCACCGTACATCAGCAGAACGTGTTGCAGGCCAACCAGGAACAGTTGGAACAGGGGCAAGGGTTCTCGCGGCGGCGCAATGGGGATATACGCCTTGCGTGACTCGGACATGCAGCACCTCGAGTTTTGTTTTTATTCTCGGATCCAAGCGGCAGGCCTCATGCCTGCGCGCTCGATGCTTGCTTGTTGCGTAACACATAAAGCTTGAGGCTGGGATCGGCCTCTTCGCGGGCAAGCCCGCTCCTACAGGGGAAGGTGATTCCCTTGGGGGCGGGTTGCCTGGCGAGGTGCTGTCAGTTGACCTGGGCGCCTTTGGCGATCCAGTCGCCGACGAGCTTGCGCTCTTCGGTGGTCATCTGGGTGATGTTGCCCAGCGGCATGATCTGGCTGGCAACCGCTTGCGCCTGAATGCGCGCGGCCTGGGCCTGGATCTGCTGCGGAGTGTCGAACATCACGCCGGCAGGAGCGGCGCTGAACAGTGGGCTGGTCGGCTTGGACGAGTGGCACACAGTGCAGCGTTCCTGGATGACATTGTGGATCTTGTCGAAGTCGCCACCTCCGGCCTGGGCAGCGGCCTGGGCCGGTGCCTGCGCAGGTGCGGCGGGTGCTTCGGCAGCCTTGGCGGCGTCCTCGGCACGCTGCTCGGCAGCGGTCTTGCCGCCTACGGCAGTTGCCGGCAGCGGTTGGTACTCGATCTTCGCTGCGGCTTGCTCAGGGCTTACGGCCATCGGTTTCGGGCCGGTAACGTAGGCCAGGCAGATCATCGCCAAGGCGCCGACGGGCAGGGTCCAGGCGTACTTGTTGCTGTCGTGGCGGGTGTTGAAGTAGTGGCGGATCAGAACCGCGGCTACTGCGATACCGGCCAGGATCAGCCAGTTGTACTGGCTACCGTAGGTGCTCGGGAAATGGTTGCTGATCATGATGAACAGCACCGGCAGGGTGAAGTAGTTGTTGTGACGCGAGCGCAACAGGCCCTTGGCCGGCAGTACCGGGTCGGGCGTCTGGTTGTTCTCGATCGCCGCCACCAGCTGGCGTTGGGCCGGCATGATGATGCGGAACACGTTACCGACCATGATGGTGCCGATGATCGCGCCGGTGTGCAGGTAGGCACCACGGCCGCTGAACACCAGGCTGAAGCCCCAGCAGGCAGCGATGATCAGGACGAACAGCACACCACCGAGCAGCGCTGGCTTCTTGCCCAAGGGCGAGTCGCACAGGAAGTCGTAGATGAACCAGCCAGCGATCAGCGAACCGATACCGATAGCCACGCCTTCGGCACCGCTCAGGGTGCTGCCAGGCGCCAGCAGGTACAGCGCCGGGTTCCAGTAGAACACCACGCACAGCAGGGCGATACCGGACATCCAGGTGAAGTAGGCTTCCCATTTGAACCAGTGCAGGTTCTCGGGCATTTTCGGGGGGGCGAGCTTGTATTTCTCCAGGTGGTAGATACCACCGCCGTGAATCGCCCAGAGATCACCCGACAACCCATCGCGCGGGTTGCTTCGGTTCAGGTGGTTCTCCAGCCAGACGAAGTAGAACGATGCACCGATCCAGGCAACGCCGGTGATCATGTGAACCCAGCGAATGCTCAGGTTCAGCCATTCGTGAAGGTGTGCTTCCACAGTATGTACCTCTGCCAGTCACCGAGAAGATGACTGACCTTTTCTTATTGGTGGGGATTGAGGATCAGCATCTGTTCCTCGGTGAAGTAATGCTCATCGCAGTTGTTGCCAGAACCACTGCGATCAACCACCAGGAAATCATCCCGCTTTTCGATCGTCAGCACCGGGTGGTGCCAGACGCCGCGATGGTAATTAACGCCCTGCCTGCCATTACTGCGGAAGGCTCGGACCAAGCCTGATACAGGTGCATCGCCAACGGGCGCGACCACGATCAGAAAGGGGTTGCCGAGCAGCGGGATGAAAGCCTGGCTGCCCAGCGGATGGCGTTCCAGCATGCGCACGGTCAGCGGCATGTCCTGCGCGTCGGCGCGGAAGATGCTGATGATCGCCTTGTCTTCAAGCTCGGCGGTTTCGACCGTGGCGAGCTTGTGAAAGCGCATGGTCGAGCCGTTGTTGATCATGAAGTGGTCGCTGCCGTCGGTTTCGATCACGTCTCCGAACTGGGCGAAGGCTTCTTTGGTCAAGGGCTCGATCATCAGGGTGCGCATGCGGTTATCTCTTCTATTGTTCGTTTTCTGAATAAGGTTCGGCTGTTGCTTACAGCTGCAGCAGGCGGAACAGGGCGATCAGGTTGATCTGCGCCAGGGCTTCCTTGAATTCGGCATCGGCATCGTTGTGGATGCGTTTTTCAAAGGCGGCGAGAATCTGGTGCCGGTTGCTGCCCTTCACCGCCATGATGAACGGGAACTGAAACTTGGCCTTGTAGGCATCGTTCAGTTCGGTGAACCGGGCGAACTCTTCGGCGGTGCACTGGTGGATACCGGCACCGGCCTGTTCGTTGGTGCTCGATTCGGTCAGTTCGCCCTGGATGGCGGCCTTGCCTGCCAGGTCCGGGTGAGCATTGATCAGCGCGAGCTGGTCAGCGTGGTTGGCGCTGAGCAGGATATCGCTCATGCGCTGGTGCAGCGCCTCGATCTCGTCCAGCTCGCCCAGTTGGCCCAGGTCATAGGCTTTTTCGGCAACCCACGGCGAGTGCTCGTAGATGTCGGCGAAGGCCTTGACGAAGGCGTCGCGGTCCAGGGCGGATGGTTTGAGGGTATTGAAGGCGGTCATCAGGCGTTCTCTTTCTTGTACGGGTGGGTGGTGTGCCAGTGGCGGGCGATATCCACGCGACGGGCGAACCAGACCTGGTCATGACTTTTTGCGTAATCGACGAAGCGCTTGAGTGCTGCCAGGCGTGCCGGGCGGCCGACCAGGCGGCAGTGCAGGCCGATGGAAAGCATTTTCGGTGCTTCGGCGCCTTCGGCGTACAGCACATCAAAGGCGTCTTTCAGGTACTGGAAGAACTGCTCGCCGCAGTTGAAGCCCTGTACCTGGGTGAAGCGCATGTCGTTGGTGTCCAGGGTGTAGGGGATTACCAGGTGCGGCTTGCCGGTGGGGTTGTTCGGCTCCCAGTAGGGCAGGTCGTCGTCGTAGGTGTCGCTGTCATAGAGGAAGCCACCTTCTTCCATCACCAGGCGGCGGGTGTTCGGGCCGGTACGGCCGGTGTACCAGCCCAGCGGGCGCTCGCCGGTGAGTTCGGTGAGGATACGGATGGCTTCGAGCATGTGCTCGCGCTCCTGGACCTCGTCCATGTTCTGGTAGTCGATCCAGCGGTAGCCGTGGCTGCAGATCTCGTGGCCGGCTTCGACCATGGCGCGGATCACGTCGGGGTGGCGCTGGGCGGCCATGGCCACGGCGAAGACGGTGAGTGGCACGCCGCTGTCCTTGAATAGCTTCAGCAGGCGCCACACACCGGCACGGCTGCCGTATTCATACAGCGACTCCATGCTCATGTTGCGCTGGCCCTGCAGGGGTTGGGCAGCGACCATCTCGGACAGGAAGGCTTCGGATTCCTTGTCACCGTGCAGGATGTTGCGTTCGCCACCTTCCTCGTAATTGAGGACGAAAGACAGCGCGATGCGGGCGTTACCCGGCCATTGGGGGTGAGGAGGGTTGTTGCCGTAACCGATCAGGTCGCGAGGGTAATCAGCGCTCACTGCAGTCTTCCTTCTTGTGCGTTAGTGCGGGGGGTGGGCGGGCCGCGTCGGTATGTCGCACCACCGGATGGGCTGATTGTATACAACTTCTGAAATCTTTTGTAAGCCTGTTTTTCCGCATTTCTTCCCTTTTGTCGCCTGACAGCGACCTGGAAATACAGTGCAAGAAACCTGCCTGTTTGGTCAGCTAATGAGGTTGGCATCGTTATGGTGCGTGTATTTGCGACCGATGGGTCGTTTATGGGCAGCAAAGGGAGGGTGTGACAGAGGGGATCAAAAAATTGTGTACAATCCTTGGCTGGAATGTCTTAATAACGTCATTCCCGCCTGCCGCAGGCGCTAAGCTGGTGCGATGGCTGAGTATTTTTTGCCCACAGATTGAACAAGAGGCGACACGCAATGGGACGTTTGACCACACACGTACTGGATGCCGCGCATGGCTGCCCGGGTAGCTCGATCAAGGTCGAGCTGTACCGCGTCGAAGGCCAGCAGCTGGAGCTGGTGAACACCGCCCTGACCAACAGCGATGGCCGCGTCGACGCGCCGCTGTTGCAGGGGGACGATTACCGCACTGGCGTTTACCAGTTGCAGTTCAGCGCTGGGGATTACTACCGCGCCCGTGGCGTGCAATTGCCGGCCCAGGCGTTTCTGGATGTTGTCGTGCTGCGCTTTGGCATCGACGAGTCGCAGGAGCACTACCACGTGCCGCTGCTGATTTCGCCTTACAGCTATTCGACCTATCGTGGAAGCTAGTTGGTCGCTAGAAGAATCTTCGTAGGTCCTTTGGCCCGCTCTCACACTGGCGGGCTTTTTTTCGTCTGCTGTTTTTGTGTGGCCTGTGCCGGCCTCTTCGCGGGTGAACCCGCTCCTACGACGGCCGGTTCCCAACCCCTGATGTGTGTCACCACCGGTCAGGTGTAGGAGCGGGTTTACCCGCGAATACGGTAGCGGCAGCAACGGTGAACGGCGGGTGGAGATTGGCCAGCAGGGCCGGCCCTTTCGCGGGTGAACCCGCTCCTACGGCGGGCTGTATCCAACTGTCCACCACCGTTGTAGTAGCGGGTTTACCCGCGAATACGGTGGCGGTAGCAACGGTGAACGGCGGATGGAGATTGGCCAGCAGGCCCGGCCCTTTCGCGGGTGAACCCGCTCCTACGGCGGGCTGTATCCAACTGTCCACCACCGTTGTAGCAGCGGGTTTACCCGCGAATACGGTGGCGGCAGCAACGGTGAACGGCGGATGGAGATTGGCCGGCAGGCCCGGCCCTTTCGCGGGTGAACCCGCTCCTACGGGCGACCGCGCAGGCCTTTCAAATGTTGAGCAAGGGCGCCATATCGTGGCGTCCCAACAAGGCGTTCGCGCGTCCCTCGCAGGCATTAATGGGCCGGAACAAGCGTAGGAGCGACCTTGCTCGCGATGCGCCGCGCGTGCGGCGCTCGATTTCGAAAACACTGGAAATCTAAAGCCAAGCGCCCTTGCTCAGAGGAACACGAACTTGGCAATGAAGATTGCGCACAGTACCCACAGGCTGGCCGAGATTTCCTTGTACTTGCCGGTACCTGCCTTCAACGCGACGTAGGTGATGAAACCCAGCGCGATACCATCGGCAACGGAGAAGGTCAGCGGCATCATGATGACCGTGACAATCGCCGGAATGCTGTCGGTGGCTTCGTCCCAATGGATGTGCGCCATGCTGCCCATCATCAGCATTGCCACGTAGATCAGTGCGCCTGCTGTCGCGTAGGCCGGGATCATCCCCGCCAGCGGGGCGAAGAACATCGCTGCGACGAACAGCAAGCCGACCACCACCGCCGTCAAACCGGTACGGCCACCTGCGGCGACACCTGCGGCACTCTCCACATAACTGGTCACTGGGGGCACGCCGACCACAGCACCGAATACGCTGGAAGCACTGTCGGCCTTCAAGGCGCGTGACAGGCCTTCGATACGCCCGTCCGGCGCTACCAGGTTCGCTCGCTGGGCAACCCCCATCAGCGTGCCGGCAGTGTCGAACATGTGCACGAACAGGAACGCCAGCACCACGCTGATCATGCTGACATTGAACACGCCAGCCACGTCCATGGCCATCCAGGTCGGTGCCAGGCTTGGGGGCATCGACATCACCCCGCCAAACTTGACCAGGCCCAGGCCCCAGCCCGCCAGGGTGACACCAATGATGCTGATCAGGATCGCGCCGAATACCCGCTTGTAGCTGAGGATGGCGATCAGCAGGAAGCACACGGCCGCCAGCAGCGGCCCCGGCTCATGCAACGAGCCCAGCTTGATCAGGGTGGCGGGGCTGTCGACGATGATGCCTGCGGTCTTCAGGCCGATCAGCCCGAGAAACAATCCGACGCCGGCCCCCATGGCATGGCGCAGGCTGACCGGGATGCTGTTGAGCAGCCATTCGCGCACTTTCGACAAGGTCAGAAACATGAACAACACGCCGGAGACGAATACCGCCCCGAGCGCCGTTTCCCAGTTGTAGCCCATGGTGCCGACCACGGTGTAGGTAAAGAAAGCATTGAGCCCCATGCCCGGCGCCAGGCCCACCGGCCAGTTGGCGTACAGGCCCATCAGCAGGCAGCCCAGCGCGGCGGCGATGCAGGTGGCGACAAAAGCGGCACCATGGTCGATGCCGGCGTCGGCCATGATGTTGGGGTTGACGAAGATGATGTAGGCCATGGTGATGAAGGTGGTCACCCCAGCGATCATTTCGGTTTTGACAGTGCTGCCGTGTTGCTTGAGTTTGAAAATCCGCTCCAGCCAGCTCGTTTCGAGCGGCGGGGCGAGATCCAGCGTAGGGGCTTCGGATTTGCGGCTTTCCACAGCGGGTACTCCTCAAGTCTTTCTTGTTGTTATGGAGCCAGTTTCCTGCGCAATGCACTTGGCGGCTCCGCGAGGGAAGGCAGACGTCTGACCTTTTTGTTGACTCATGGGTCAAGAAGTTGCTCGGTGGATTATGCTTTTGTGTACAAATAAAGCAAATAATGTTTTATGTTTTGTATGCGCAATGCGTCGTACAACGGCTATATAGGTAAAACGCCCCCTGCGGAATCGCCTCAGCCTGTGTACAATGGCGCCATACTTTCTCTTCGTGCCTCGAGAGCCCATGAACGAACAGCTGCAACCTCTGAAAAAACCTGCACGAGTCGGCAAGGCCGGCCGCAGCGGTACCCAGGACGACATCGTCTACGCGCATATTTTCGAGGCGATCCTCGAGCAGCGTCTGGCTCCGGGCACCAAGTTGAGCGAGGAAGCGCTGGGCGAGATCTTTGGCGTCAGCCGCACCATCATCCGCCGCGCCTTGTCGCGCCTGGCCCACGAAAGCGTGGTGCTGCTGCGGCCGAACCGCGGCGCGGTGGTGGCCAGCCCGACTGTAGAAGAGGCGCGCCAGGTGTTCTTCTCACGGCGCATGGTCGAACGCGCCATCACCGAGCTGGCGGTGCAGCATGCGACCCCCGATCAGCTCAACGAGCTGCGGCAGATGGTGCGTGAGGAGCGCGACAGCTTTTCGCGCGGTGACCGGGGTGCCGGCATTCGCCTGTCCGGTGAGTTCCACCTCAAGCTGGCCGAAGCGGCGGGCAATGCACCGCTGGTGAGTTTCCAGCGCAGCCTGGTATCGCAGACTTCGCTGATCATTGCCCAGTACGAAAGCGGCAACCGCTCGCACTGCTCTTACGATGAGCACATGCAACTCATCGATGCCATCGAGGCGCGCGATGCCGAGCAGGCCGTGAGCCTGATGATGCATCACATGGACCACATCGACAGCAAGCTGAACCTGGACGAGGAGAGCGCCTCGGACGATTTGCATGCGGTGTTCTCGCATCTATTGAAAAAGCCCAAGGTTTCCGTCAAGGGTTGATCGTTTGCCGGTGTAATCGTGGGGCTGCACGGCAGCCTCCAGCCGCTACTGGCCATAACCCAAAGGTCTGCTAAATTCTTGTGAGCAAACCTTCATCAAGCAGTTGGGCTTGCGCATTCGTTGCGTTCAACTTCTTGAGGAATGGATTCATGAGCATGTCCCTCGGTAAACGCATGGGTGCCGAACTGATCGGCACCTTCTGGCTGGTCCTTGGTGGCTGTGGCAGTGCGGTACTCGCAGCCAGTTCCCCCGTCGGCATCGGCGTGCTCGGTGTCGCCTTCGCCTTCGGCCTCACCGTACTGACCATGGCCTTTGCCATCGGCCATATCTCGGGTTGCCATCTAAACCCTGCCGTGTCGTTCGGGCTGGTGGTCGGCGGGCGCTTCCCGGCCAAAGAGCTGCTGCCTTATGTGATCGCCCAGGTGATCGGTGCCATCCTGGCGGCCGGGGTGATCTACCTCATCGCCAGCGGCAAGGCCGGGTTCGAGCTGTCTTCGGGGTTGGCTTCAAACGGCTACGCCGACCATTCGCCCGGTGGCTATACGCTGGGTGCGGGTTTTGTCAGTGAAGTGGTGATGACGGCGATGTTCCTGGTGGTCATCATGGGGGCGACCGACGCCCGCGCACCGGCAGGTTTTGCACCGATCGCCATCGGCCTGGCCCTAACCCTGATCCACCTGATCTCGATCCCGGTGACCAATACCTCGGTCAACCCCGCGCGTAGCACGGGGCCGGCCTTGTTCGTCGGTGGCTGGGCCCTGCAGCAGCTGTGGCTGTTCTGGGTGGCGCCGCTGATCGGTGCTGCAATCGGCGGCGCGCTGTATCGGGGCCTGGCGAAAGAACCTTAGCGCTGGTGCACGCAGCGCCCGGCGGCGTAGGTTTCACGCACGGTACGGTCATCGCCCAGGGTGGTGAGCACGAACAAGGTTTCTTCGATGCTGTTGGACTGCTGGATGCGATAGTCCAGCAGTGGCGTGGCCTTGTAGTCCAGCACCACGAAGTCGGCATCGTTACCCGGGCGCAGGCTGCCGATACGGTCGTCCAGGCGTAGCGCGCGAGCGCCGCCGAGGGTGGCCAGGTACAGCGATTTGTACGGGTGCAGGCGCGCGCCTTGCAGCTGCATCACCTTGTATGCCTCGTTCAGGGTGTTGAGCAGAGAGAAGCTGGTGCCGGCGCCAACGTCGGTACCCAGGCCCACGTTGACCTTGAACCGCTCGGCCTGGGGCAGGTTGAACAGGCCGCTGCCGAGGAACAGGTTGGAGGTGGGGCAGAAGGCCACGGCCGAGCCGGTTTCTGCCAGGCGCTGGCACTCGTCGTCGCACAGGTGCACGCCGTGGGCGAACACCGAGCGCTCGCCCAGCAGCTCGAAGTGATCGTAGACGTCCAGATAACCCTTTTGCTCAGGGAACAGCGACTTGACCCAGTCGATTTCCTTGAGGTTTTCCGACAGGTGCGTGTGCATGTACACGCCCGGGTGCTCCTTGAGCAATTGGCCGGCCAGGGTCAACTGTTGCGGCGTGCTGGTCGGGGCGAAACGCGGGGTCACTGCATAGTGCAGGCGGCCTTTGCCGTGCCAGCGCTCGATCAGTGCCTTGCTTTCGGCATAGCCGGACTCGGCGGTGTCGGTCAGGTAGTCTGGGGCATTGCGGTCCATCATCACTTTGCCGGCGATCAGGCGCAGGTCCAGGCGCTCGGCCTCTTCGAACAGGGCGTTGACCGATTCCGGGTGCACGCTGCCGAATACCAGCGCAGTGGTGGTGCCGTTGCGCAGCAGTTCCTTGAGGAAGATCTTCGCCACCTGGTCGGCGTGGCCTTTGTCGGCGAACTGCTTTTCGCATGGGAAAGTGTAGGTGTTCAGCCAGTCCAGCAACTGCTCGCCGTACGAGCCGATCATGCCGGTCTGCGGGAAGTGGATGTGGGTATCGATGAAGCCCGGGGTGATCAGCGCGTCCTGGTAGTGCTCGACCGGGATGCCGGCATCCAGCGTCGGCAGCAGTTCACTGGCGTGCCCAACGGCGCTGATGCGGCCATCGTCGACCACCAGCAGGCCGTCTTCGTAGTATTCATGGGAAGCCTCCAGGCCCACCTCGGCCGGGTCGGCAATGCTGTGCAGGATGGCGGCACGGTAGGCTTTGCGGGTAACGGTCATAACACACTCGTCAAATGGCTTGGCTGCGGCGGGAGGGCGGCAGCAATTGGGCAATGGGGCCGGCATTGGCGGCAGCGTCGTGCTGGCCGAAGCAGGCGTTGTAAGTGGCAATGATTTCACCGGCGATAGACACGGCGATCTCGATGGGCAGCTTGCCCTTGACCTCGGCCAGGCCCATCGGGCAGCGCATGCGTGCCATGACGGCCTCGTCGAAGCCTCGCTCGCGTAGGCGGTGCTCGAACTTGACCCGTTTGGTCTTCGAGCCGATTAGGCCGAACCAGGTGAAATCGTTGCGCTTGAGAATGGCGGCGGTCAGTTCCAGGTCGAGCTGGTGGTTGTGGGTCATGACGATGCAGTAGCTGCCGGGTGGTAGGTCTGCGACTTCGTCGACCGGCTCTTCACTGACCACCTTGGTCACCCCGTTGGGGATGAGCTCGGGGAATTCCTGTTCACGCGAGTCGATCCAGCGCACCCGGCAGGGGAGCGCGGCGAGCAAGGGTACCAGAGCCCTGCCGACATGGCCCGCGCCGAACACGGCGATCTGAGCCTGCACGGCGGCCATGGGTTCGAACAGCAGCACGGTCACGCCGCCGCAGCACTGGCCCAGGCTGGCGCCGAGGCTGAAGCGCTCAAGGTGCGGCGTGGTGCGCTGCGCTTCGAGCATTTGCCGGGCGATGTGCAGCGCCTTGTATTCCAGGTGGCCGCCGCCGATGGTGTCGAACAGACCGCTGGCGCTGACCACCATCTTCGAGCCGGCATTGCGCGGGGTCGAGCCGCGTTCCTCGATGATGGTCACCAGCACGCACGCTTCGCCACGGGACTGGTGGTCGGCGAGGGCGTTGATCCATTGGTGCATGATGCAGATCCTCTTCAGGTCAACGCGGTCCGCTTCTTTGTGGGAGCGGCCTTGTGTCGCGATAGGGGCGCGAAGCGGCCCCAGAATATTTAAAGCAACATACATATTTGGGGCTGCTGCGCAGCCCTTTCGCGACACAAGGCCGCTCCCACAGAAAAAGCGGAGCGCGGCGTTACTGGGTGACGGTTTCCAGCTCCGGTTCTGCGGACTGAGTGGCAGCCACCGCCTTGCGCATCTGCTCACAGCCCCACAGCACCCGCTCCGGTGTTGCCGGCGCGTCCACCTGTGGCTGCACGCGGTAGTTGGCGAGGCTGGCCACGGCATCCTTGATCGCGCACCAGGCGGCAATGCCCAGCATGAACGGCGGCTCGCCCACGGCCTTGGAGTGGAACACGGTGTCTTCCGGGTTTTTGCGGTTCTCCACCAGTTTCACCCGCAAGTCCAGTGGCATGTCGGCCACGGCCGGGATCTTGTAGCTGGCCGGGCCGTTGGTCATCAGCTTGCCTTTGGCGTTCCACACCAGCTCTTCGGTAGTCAGCCAGCCCATGCCCTGGATGAAACCGCCTTCCACTTGGCCGATGTCGATCGCAGGGTTCAGCGAATCGCCCACGTCGTGCAGGATGTCGGCGCGCAACATCTTGTATTCGCCGGTCAGCGTATCGACGATCACTTCCACGCAGGCAGCGCCAAAGGCGAAGTAGTAGAACGGCCGGCCGCGTGCCTGGCTGCGGTCGTAGAAGATCTTCGGCGTGCGGTAGAACCCGGTGCTGGACAGCGACACCTGAGCGAAGTAAGCCTGCTGCACCAGTTGCTCGAAGCTGACGATCTGGTCGCGCACCCGCACATGGCCGTTGCGGAATTCGACGTCTTCCTCGGTCACCTGATAGTGCCGTGCGGCAAACTCGGTCAGGCGTTTCTTGAGGATTTCGGCCGCGTTCTGCGCCGCCTTGCCGTTCAGGTCTGCACCACTCGACGCTGCGGTTGGCGAGGTGTTGGGTACCTTGTCGGTGTTGGTGGCAGTGATCTGGATGCGGCTGAAATCAACCTGGAAGATCTGCGCCACCACCTGAGCCACCTTGGTGTTCAGGCCTTGGCCCATTTCGGTGCCGCCGTGGTTCAGGTGAATGCTGCCGTCGGTGTAGATATGGATCAGTGCACCGGCCTGGTTGAGGAAGGTGGCGGTGAACGAAATGCCGAACTTGACCGGTGTCAGTGCCAGGCCTTTCTTCAGGATCGGGCTGTTGGCGTTGAAGCGGCGGATCGACTCGCGGCGTTCGGCGTAGTCGCTGCTGGCTTCCAGTTCGGCGGTCATCTCCTCGAGCATGTTGTGCTCGACGGTCTGGTAGTAGTGGGTGACGTTGCGTTCGGTCTTGCCGTAATAGTTGGCCTTGCGCACGGCCAGTGGGTCACGGCCTAGATGACGGGCGATATGGTCCATCACCTGCTCGATGGCGACCATACCTTGTGGGCCGCCAAAGCCGCGGTAGGCGGTGTTGGAGGCGGTGTTGGTCTTGCAGCGGTGGCCATGCACAGTGGCATCGCCCAGGTAGTAAGCGTTGTCGGAGTGGAACATGGCACGGTCGACGATCGAACCGGACAGGTCGGGCGAATAGCCGCAATTGCCGGCCAGGTCGAAATTGATGCCGTGCAGCCGGCCGTTGTCGTCGAAGCCCACGTCATACTCGACGTAGAACGGGTGGCGCTTGCCGGTCATGGTCATGTCCTCGACCCGGGGCAGGCGCATCTTGGTCGGCTGGCCGGTCAGGCGCGCCACCACCGCGCACAGGCATGCCGGGCTGGCGGCTTGGGTTTCCTTGCCGCCAAAGCCGCCACCCATGCGGCGCATGTCCAGCACCACCTTGTTCATCGGCACATCGAGTACTTCGGCAACCAGCTTCTGCACTTCGGTGGGGTTCTGCGTGGAGCAGTAGACGATCATGCCGCCGTCTTCGGTGGGCATCACCGAGGAAATCTGCGTTTCCAGGTAGAAGTGCTCCTGGCCGCCGATGTGCAGGGTACCCTGGATGCGGTGCGGGGCACTGGCCAGGGCGGCAGCGGAATCGCCACGTTGATGGGTGTGGCTGTCGAGCACGAAGTGCTTCTTGCGCAGCGCATCGACCACATCCAGCACCGGCTCCAGGTCTTCGTACTCGACGATGGCGGCCATGGCCGCTTTGCGTGCGGTTTCAAGATCCCGGGCTGCAACGGCAAGCACCGGCTGGCCGAAGAACTCGACCTTGTCGATGGCTAGCAGCGGGTCGCCGGCCACTACCGGGCCGATGTCTTTCAGGCCGGGGATGTCTTCGTGGGTGATCGCAATGCGCACACCCTCGTAGGCATAGCACGGCGTGGTGTCGATGCGCAGGATGCGCGCATGGGCGCGGTCGGCGGTGCGGGCATAGACGTGCAACTGGTTGGGGAATTCCAGGCGGTCGTCGATGTACACAGCCTCGCCGGATACATGCTTGTCGGCGCTGTCGTGCTTGACGCTGCGGCCGACCCCGGTGGTCAGGTCCTGGCTGAACAGTTCGGCCATCTCGGCCTGGCTCTTGGCTACGTGATGGTTAGACATAAGCGGTCACCCGGGTTTCGATGTGCGGCGTTTGCTGTTCGATGAAGTACTTGCGCAGCAGGTTCTGCGCGGTCAGCAAGCGGTATTCCTTGCTGGCGCGGAAGTCGCTGAGCGGGGTGAAGTCCTCGGCCAGGGCCTGGCAGGCGCGTTCGATGGCGGCCTGGTTCCACGGCTTGCCGCGCAACGCTGCCTCGCAGGCACGGGCGCGCTTGGGTATCGCCGCCATGCCGCCGAAGGCGATCCGCACACCGCTGACCACACCGTCTTCGATGCTCAGGTTGAAGGCTGCGCACACGGCGGAGATGTCGTCGTCCAGGCGCTTGGACACTTTATAGGCGCGGAACGCCCAGTCACTGGAGGCGCGCGGTACGATGATTTTCTCGATGAACTCGCTGTCCTGGCGAGCCGTGATGCGGTAGTCGATGAAGTAGTCTTCCAGTGGCATCACCCGTTGGCGTTCACCCTGGCGCAGCACCACCTGCGCGTCCAGGGCGATCAGCAGGGGTGGCGAGTCGCCGATTGGCGAGGCGTTACCGATGTTGCCGCCGAGGGTGCCCTGGTTGCGTATCTGCAGCGAGGCAAAGCGGTGCAGCAGGGCGCCGAAGTCGGGATATTCCTCGTTAAGCGCGCCATAGCAGTCGGTGAGCGGGGTGGCGGCGCCGATTTCCAGGTGGCTGGCGGTTTTCTCGATGCGCTTGAGCTCGGCCACGTGGCCGACGTAGATCATCACGGGCAAGGTCTTGTGGAACTGGGTGACTTCCAGCGCCAGGTCGGTACCACCGGCCAGCAGTCGCGCTTCAGGGTGCGAGCTGTACAGGTCGGCCAGATCCGCCACGGTCAGCGGCACCAGGCAGCGCTTGTCGCCGCTGTTCAGCTCGCCGGTCTGCGTCGGGGCAATGGCCTTGAGGCGGCTGATGGTCTGCGCCTGCTGGGCATCGAACTGGTCGCGGCAGGGCTGGCGGCAGCTCTGCTCGGCGGCGTCGAGGATCGGACGGTAACCGGTGCAGCGGCACAGGTTGCCAGCCAGGGCTTCCTGGGCCTGGTGCAGGTCAGGGCCGCTGCTGTTCTTTTGCAGGGCGAACAGCGACATGACAAAGCCGGGGGTGCAGAAGCCGCACTGCGATCCATGGCAATCGGCCATGGCCTGTTGCACGCTGTGCAGCTGGCCTTGGTGCTTGAGCCCCTCGACGCTGATCAGTTGCTTGCCGTGCAGCGACGACACAAAGGTCAGGCACGAATTGAGGCTGCGGTAGCGCAGGCTGTCGTTGCCTTGGTCGTCCTGGCTCAGTTCACCGACCACCACGGTGCACGCACCGCAGTCACCACTGGCGCAGCCCTCCTTGGTGCCGGGTTTGCCCAGGTGCTCGCGCAGGTACTGCAGCACTGTCATGTTAGGGTCCAGGGCGTGCTCACTACGCAGCTCCTGGTTGACGAGAAACTGGATCACGGGGATGGCCTCGCAATGGTTTTATTGTTGTTGGGCGGACTCTAAGCAAGACCTGTCTAGCAGGTCAATATTTTTCTGACTCAAGGGTCAAGAAAATGCACATGTCCATGCCCAGCCGCACACACTGCCTCTATTCCAAGCATAGATCGCGCCGGGCGCGTGGCTGTCTGAAAGGTCAAATAAACCACCTGGCCCCTCTGCGCGATTACCGCCCAAGTACGCTACAATTCGCCCCTTGTGCCCAGTTCAATGATTTTGAAGGAAAACCATGACGTTCAAGGCCCCGGACAGCCTCTCCGAGCAGATTGCCGATTACCTGGCCGAACGCATCATCCGCGGCGAGCTGGCGCCAGGCGAACGTATCCAGGAGCAGAAGGTTACCCAGGCGCTCAACGTCAGCCGCGGCTCGGTGCGCGAAGCACTGCTGATCCTCGAACGCCGCCATCTGGTGGCGATCCTGCCGCGACGTGGTGCCCATGTCACCGAACTGGACGAACGCAGCGTTCGCAGCCTGTGCTCGCTGATGGGCGAGTTCTACATCCTGCTGGGCAATGCGGTTGCGCAAAAATGGCGCACCGAAGCCGACCTGCGCCCGTTTCTGGAAATCCAGCAGCGGCTGCAGCGTGCCCATGACCAGCTCGACATCAAGACCTTCGTCGCCGACAGTTTTGCGGTCATGCGTGCGGCCTACCCGTTCGCCGACAACCCGTTCCTGCAGGAAACCGTGGAAAACCTGCAGCCGGCCATGAGCCGTGCCTATTACCTGTCGCTGGACCAGCGCCAGGCCAACATGATCGACTATCTCGACCTGTTCGCCCGCCTGCTCGAAGCCGTGGTCTCCCGCGACCTGCCGCGCATTCGCGAGGTGCTCACCGCCTATGGCCAGCGCAGCTGCGAACTGGTGCTGGCGGCACTGGCCAGAGGCTGACCGATGCGCCTGAAGTGCATTCGCCTGGCCGGGTTCAAGTCGTTCGTCGACCCGACCACGGTCAACTTCCCCAGCAACATGGCGGCCGTGGTCGGCCCAAACGGCTGCGGCAAGTCCAATATCATCGACGCGGTGCGTTGGGTGATGGGCGAGAGTTCGGCGAAGAACCTGCGCGGCGAGTCGATGACCGACGTCATCTTCAACGGCTCCAGTGGCCGCAAGCCGGTCAGCCAGGCCAGTATCGAACTGGTGTTCGACAACAGCGAAACCACCCTGGTCGGCGAGTATGCCGCCTACGCCGAGATTTCGATCCGCCGCAAGGTTACCCGCGACGGGCAGAACAGCTATTACCTCAATGGTACCAAGTGCCGCCGGCGTGACATCACCGATATCTTCCTCGGGACGGGGCTGGGGCCGCGCAGCTACTCGATCATCGAGCAGGGCATGATCTCCAAGCTGATCGAGGCCAAGCCCGAGGAGCTGCGCAACTTCATCGAGGAAGCGGCGGGCATTTCCAAATACAAGGAGCGCCGCCGCGAAACCGAGAACCGCATCCGCCGCACCCAGGAAAACCTGGCGCGCCTGACCGACCTGCGCGAAGAGCTCGAGCGCCAGCTGGAGCGTCTGCATCGCCAGGCCCAGGCCGCCGAGAAGTACCGTGAGTACAAGGCTCAGGAGCGGCAGATGAAAGCGCGCCTGTCTGCCTTGCGCTGGCGAGACCTGGACGAACAAGTCCGCCAGCGCGAATCGGTGATCGGCGATCAGGGCGTTTCTCACGAGGCACTGGTGGCCGAGCAGCGCAATGCCGATGCCAGTATCGAACGCCTGCGCGACGGTCATCACGAACTGTCCGAACGCTTCAACCAGGTGCAGGGCCGTTTCTATTCGGTGGCCGGTGACATCGCCCGGGTCGAGCAGAGCATTCAGCATGGCCAGCAGCGCCTGCGGCAGTTGCAGGACGACTTCAAGGAAGCCGAGCGCACACGCCTGGAAACCGAATCGCACCTGGGGCACGACCGTACCTTGCTGGCAACACTGAGCGAAGAGCTGGCCATGCTCGAACCCGAGCAGGAAATGACCCTGGCGGCTGCCGAGGAAGCCGCTGCCGCGCTTGAAGAGGCCGAGCTGGGCATGCACGGCTGGCAGGAGCAGTGGGACAGCTTCAACAGCCGCTCCGCCGAACCCCGCCGCCAGGCCGAAGTGCAGCAGGCGCGCCTGCAGCAGCTGGAAACCAGCCTTGAGCGCCAGGCCGAGCGCCAGCGCAAGTTGGTCGAGGAGCGCGAGCAACTGGGCAGCGACCCGCAGGATGCCGCCATGCTCGAACTGGCCGAGCAACTGGCCAGCAGCGAAATGCTGCTGGAGGAACTGCAGCTCTGCGAAGAGCAGGTGATCGAGCGCCTGGAAAGCGCGCGCGAGCAAATGCAGCAGGCCACCCAGGCGCAACAGCAGGCACAGGGCGACCTGCAGCGTCTGGGCGGGCGCCTGGCCTCGCTTGAAGCCTTGCAGCAGGCCGCCCTGGAGCCGGGCGCAGGTGCTGCGCAATGGCTGCACGGCCAAGGGCTGGAGCAACAGCCGCGGCTGGCCGAAGGCTTGCGGGTGGAGCCGGGTTGGGAGCTGGCGGTAGAGACGGTGCTTGGCGCCGATCTGCAGGCTGTGCTGGTGGACGATTTCAACGACCTCGATTTTGCGGGCCTGGAACAGGGTGAGCTGCGCTTGCTGCTGGCCGTCGGCGCGGGGGCGACGTTGCCCGGCAGCTTGCTGGAGAAGGTCGAGGGCCGTATCGACCTGGCGCCCTGGCTGGGCCAGGTCAGGCCTGTGGAAGACCTGGCTCAGGCACTGGAGCAGCGCGGGTCGCTCGGCGAAGGGCAGAGCCTGGTCAGTCGCGATGGCTACTGGGTCGGCCGGCACTTCCTGCGGGTACGCCGAGGTGGCGAGGCCGAAGGCGGCGTGCTGGCGCGCGGCCAGGAAATCGAACGCCTGGGCCAGGAACAACTGGAACAGGAAGCGGCGCTGGAACAGCTCGATCAACAGTTGCAGGCCCTGCGCGAGCAGCAACTGGACCAGGAGGAGCAGCGCGAACAGTTGCGCCGGCGCACTCAGGATGAAAACCGCCTGCACGGCGAGCTGAAGGCCAGTCTTTCGGCTAGCCGCGCGCGCGCCGAGCAGGTCGAGCTGCGCCGCCGCCGCCTGCAGGAAGAGCTGAACGAGCTGGAAGAACAGCGCGCCTTGGAACACGAGCAACTGGGCGAAGCGCGCCTGCTGCTGCAAGAGGCTTTGGAGCTCATGGCCCAGGACACCGAGCAGCGCGAACAGTTGATGGCCCGCCGCGACACCCTGCGCGAAAGCCTTGACCGGGTGCGTCAGGAGGCCCGCCAGCACAAGGACCACGCTCACCAGCTGGCGGTGCGCCTGGGGTCGTTGCGTGCCCAGCACGACTCCACCCGCCAGGCGCTGGAGCGTCTGGAGCAGCAAGCTGCGCGCCTGACCGAGCGCCAGGAACAACTGAGCCTGAACCTGGAGGAGGGTGAAGCCCCGCAGGAAGAACTGCGCCTGAAGCTGGAGGAGCTGCTGGAGCGGCGCATGAGCGTCGACGAGGAAATGCGCCTGGCTCGCCTGCACATGGACGAAGCTGACCGCGAACTGCGCGATGCCGAAAAACGCCGCACCCAGGCCGAGCAGCAGGCCCAGCTGCTGCGTGGTCAACTGGAGCAGCTGCGCCTGGAGTGCCAGGGCCTGGATGTGCGGCGCAAGACCCTGCAAGAGCAGTTGCTGGCCGACGGCTATGACCTGCAAGGCGTGCTCGCCACCCTGGAAGCCGAGGCCAGCGAGCAGGGCACCGAGCAGGAGCTGGAACAGCTTGAAGCGCGCATCCAGCGCCTGGGGGCGATCAACCTGGCGGCCATCGAAGAATACGAGCAGCAGTCCGAGCGCAAACGATACCTGGACGCTCAGGACGCCGACCTGGTCGAAGCGCTGGAGACCCTCGAAAACGTCATCCGCAAAATCGACAAGGAAACCCGCAACCGCTTCAAGGATACCTTTGATCAGATAAATGCCGGATTACAGGCACTTTTCCCAAAAGTTTTCGGTGGTGGCAGCGCTTATCTGGAACTGACGGGCGAAGATCTACTCGATACAGGGGTAACGATCATGGCGCGACCGCCGGGCAAGAAGAACAGCACCATCCATCTGCTGTCCGGCGGCGAGAAGGCACTGACCGCTTTGGCGCTGGTGTTTGCCATCTTCAAGTTGAACCCCGCACCGTTCTGCATGCTCGACGAGGTCGATGCACCGCTGGACGATGCCAACGTCGGGCGCTACGCGCGTCTGGTCAAGGAAATGAGTGAAAGCGTGCAGTTCATCTACATCACCCATAACAAGATTGCCATGGAGATGGCGGACCAATTGATGGGGGTGACCATGCATGAGCCGGGTTGTTCACGCCTTGTTGCAGTTGATGTGGAGGCGGCCATGGCCATGGTCGACGCTTGATGCACGACGATAGGGGCACATTCTGCAGCGAAATGCCCCCGCCGTGTGCGACAGACGGTGTAAAGTTGTCTTTGGTCGTGCTAGCTTAATGTCACTCGTTTTTTGCGTGGGTAAAACGCCTGTCAGAACATAGAGTTGGCGCCACGTGTTAAAGGGCTTTGAACCCTTTGTTTTCAAGCATATTTTTATAGAGGCACGGGATTACATGGAAATCGGTCTGCGCGAGTGGCTGATCCTCATCGGCATCATTGTTATCGCCGGGATTCTTTTCGACGGCTGGCGCCGCATGCGCGGCGGGAAAGGCAAGTTGAAATTCCGTCTGGATCGCAGTTATTCCAACCTGCCGGACGAAGAGGGTGGCAGTGCCGAAGTGCTCGGCCCGTCGCGAGTGCTCGATACCCACAAGGAGCCTGAGCTGGACGAAAGCGACCTGCCGTCGCTCAGCGCGTCTGCGCGTGATCGCGAGCGTGAGCCCAAGCCGGTCAAGGCCAGCAAGCGCGGCAAGCGAGCCAGTGCGGCTGCCGATGTGCAGCAGGGTGACCTGAACCTGAGCGCCGAGCAGCGCGAGCCCGACCTGTTTGCCGACAGCGATGACGACTTTGCCGCCGACAACAACCGTAGCAGCGGCGCAGCGTCTGCCAGCAGCAGCGTCAAGGAGTTGCCACCCGCCGAAGAGGTGCTGGTCATCAGCGTGATCTCCCGCGACGAGGGTGGCTTCAAGGGCCCGGCGCTGCTGCAGAACATCCTGGAAAGCGGCTTGCGCTTCGGCGAAATGGACATCTTCCACCGCCACGAGAGCATGGCCGGTCACGGCGAGGTGCTGTTCTCGATGGCCAACGCAGTCAAGCCTGGCGTGTTCGACCTGGACGACATCGACCACTTCAGCACTCGCGCGGTGAGCTTCTTCCTCGGCTTGCCGGGCCCGCGTCATCCGAAGCAGGCTTTCGACGTGATGGTTGCCGCGGCACGCAAGCTGGCCCATGAACTGAACGGTGAGCTCAAGGATGACCAGCGCAGCGTGCTGACTGCCCAGACCATCGAGCACTACCGCCAGCGTATCGTCGAGTTCGAGCGCCGCGCGCTGACCCAGAAACGCTGACAGATCCAGACGAAAGAGCAGCCTGAGGGTGTGCTGGCCGGTTCGGGTATCGTCGTTGCCTGTGCCGGCCTCTTCGCGGGTAAACCCGCTCCTACAAAGGCATGTGATGTCCTCGTAGGAGCGGGTTTACCCGCGAAGAGGCCGGCACAGTCAATAGACACCTAAAACTCCACGCACACCCCAAGCTGCTCTTTTGCTTTGCAAGAGAAGACAAATCCCATGACCGCCGAAACCCGTATCCTCGAACTGCGTGCCGAGCTCGATCAGCATAACTATCGCTACTACGTGCTCGACGAGCCCAGCGTGCCCGATGCCGAATACGACCGCCTGTTCAACGAGCTCAAGGCGCTGGAAGCTGAACACCCGCACCTGGTAACCCCCGACTCGCCCACCCAGCGCGTTGGCGGCGCTGCCTTGGCTGCGTTCAGCCAGGTGCGCCACGAAGTGCCCATGCTCAGCCTGGGCAACGCCTTCGAAGAAGCCGATCTGCGTGAGTTCGGTCGCCGCGTGGTAGAAGGCCTCGATCAGCCGGGTGCGGTCGACTACAGCTGCGAACCCAAGCTCGATGGCCTGGCCGTGAGCCTGCTGTACCGCGACGGACAGCTGGTGCAGGGCGCCACCCGGGGCGACGGCACCACTGGCGAAGACATCAGCGCCAACGTACGCACCGTGCGCAACATCCCGCTCAAGTTGCAGGGCAAGGGCTGGCCGGCAGTGCTGGAGGTGCGCGGCGAGGTGTACATGAGCAAGGCCGGTTTCGAGCGGCTCAATGCCGCCCAGGCCGAGGCCGGTGGCAAGACCTTCGCCAACCCGCGCAATGCCGCCGCTGGCAGCTTGCGCCAGCTGGACTCGAAAATCACCGCCAGCCGCCCGCTGGAGTTCTGCTGCTATGGCGTCGGCCAGTTGTCCGAAAGCATCGGCGACAGCCACATCGGCATCCTCGAGCAACTCAAGGCCTGGGGCCTGCCGATCAGCCGCGAGCTCAAGCATGCGGCGGGCATCGAAGAATGCCTGGCCTACTACCGCGACATTGGCGAGCGGCGTAACAGCCTGCCGTATGAGATCGACGGTGTAGTGTTCAAGGTCAACAGCCTGGCTGCCCAGCGCGAGCTGGGCTACCGCGCCCGAGAGCCGCGCTGGGCGATTGCCCACAAGTTCCCGGCCATGGAAGAGCTGACCGAGGTGCTGGACGTTGAGTTCCAGGTTGGCCGTACGGGTGCCGTAACGCCTGTGGCTCGACTGAAGCCGGTCAAGGTGGCCGGTGTGACCGTGTCCAACGCCACCTTGCACAACATGGACGAAATCGCCCGCCTGGGCCTGCGCATCGGCGACACGGTGATCATTCGCAGGGCCGGCGACGTGATCCCGCAGGTGATGCAGGTGGTGCTGGAGCGTCGTCCGCAAGACGCCCGCCCGGTAGAGGTGCCAAGCGAGTGCCCGGTGTGTGGTTCGCAGGTCGAGCGCACCCAGCTGGTCAAACGCAGCAAAGGCAAGGAAACCACCAGCGAAGGTGCGGTGTACCGCTGCGTCGGCCGCCTGGCCTGTGGCGCGCAGCTCAAGCAGGCGATCATTCATTATGTGTCGCGCCGTGCCATGGACATCGACGGCCTGGGTGAGAAGAGTGTCGAGCAGTTGGTGGATGAAGGCCTGATCGGCTCGCCGGCTGACCTGTACAAGCTGCAGTTCGAGCAGGTCGTCGGCCTTGAAGGCTTTGCCGAGGTGTCGACCCAGAAGCTGCTGGATGCCATCGAAGCCAGCAAGCGCCCGAGCCTGGCGCGCTTCATCTACGCGCTGGGCATCCCGGATGTCGGCGAGGAGACTGCCAAGGTGCTGGCCCGCTCGCTGGGCAGCCTGGCGCGCGTGCAGCAGGCACTGCCGCAGGTGCTGACCTATTTGCCGGACATCGGTCTCGAAGTGGCCTACGAGATCCACAATTTCTTTGAAGACGAGCACAACCAGAAGGTTATCCAGCAGCTGCTCGACAGCGGTATGCAGTTGCAGGACGAAGGTGAGTTGGCTGCCGAATTTGCCGCCAGCACCACCTTGGCCGGGATGATCGCCAAGCTCGACATTGCCTCCGTCGGCCCGACCGGTGCCGAGAAGTTGGTGGCCAAGCTCGACAGCCTGGACAAGATCATCGCCGCCGACGGCATTGACCTGCGCCAGGCCCTGGCGGCCAAGCAGGCCGACGCCGTGCGTGAGTTCTTCAAGGATGAAGCAAACCAGAAACTGGCCCGGGACATCGAAGCGCAGCTGCTGGCATTCGGCATGCACTGGAGCAGCGAGAAGAAGGTGGCCGAAGGCTTGCCGCTGGCCGGCCAGACCTGGGTGCTGACCGGTACGCTGGAGCGCATGAGCCGCGACATTGCCAAGGACAAGCTGGAAAGCCTGGGGGCCAAGGTTGCCGGTTCCGTTTCCGGCAAGACCCACTGCGTGGTGGCAGGGCCGGGGGCAGGTTCCAAGCTGGCCAAGGCTGCTGAGCTGGGTGTGAAGGTACTGGACGAAGATGCCTTCGTCACATTCCTGGCCGAACAGGGCATAGCGGTCTAGGCATACGTGCCCCCCCTGTGGGGGGCAACTGCCTTGCTCAAAACTCGAAAAGCCTGCGCGGTCGCCCGTAGGCGCGGGATTACCCGCGAAGAGGCCCGTCCAGGCCGTCTCGACCCTGACAAGTCATTGAGAAATGATGACTTTTTCTGTCGCAGTGGTTGTATCTGCCCCAAAGACCGGTACAATGGCGCCACTCGCTGCTCAGCGAGGCATGTAGTGGTGGCCCCATCGGTCCCCCCGCATTGATTACCCGTTAACCTGGTCAGGCCCGGAAGGGAGCAGCCATAGCGGGAACATCGAGTGCCGGGGTGTGGCTGGTGGGGCCGCCTCCATTTCTGGGGTCGGAAAACCTCAATCTGTAACAAACGCCTTCGTTCTTTCCTGCTTTTCGCCCAATGCTCCCGCCGCCGACAGCTTCATCAGCCGCTGGAATTTCGGGCATGCCAGATGATCTTTCTCAGGGCATTGCGCGGCATGCCGCAACCCCTTGCTCATCGCCTGCAAGCGCTTGATCCGCGCATCCAGCTCGTCCGCCTTTGCTATCAGCATCTGCCGGTCGACCTGCAGGTCCACCAGCATCGCCCCCACTTCATCCAGCGAAAACCCCGCGGCCTGCCCCAGGGCGATCAGCGCCAACCGGTCTGCCACATCGGCTGCAAACTGTCGACGCTGACCCTGCCCGGCAAGCGACTTGAGCAAGCCTTTCTTCTCGTAGTAACGCAGTGTCGATGCAGGTACGCCAGTGCGTTTGGCGACGTCGGCAATGTCCATTTCGGGCCCTTGACTTGAAGTTGACTTCAACTTCTATGCTGCGCGGCATGGGTAATGACCGTCAATCATCGAGGGCTTGTTCAATGACGTTTACTGCGATGTTTTTAGCTGCATTGCCGATTGGCATCGGTGCCACTGTAGTTATGGACCTGTGGGGGCTGCTGCTGAGGCGGCTGGGTGTTGCCACACTGAACTTCGCCATGGTCGGGCGTTGGGCGGGGCATCTGCTGGGCGGGCGAGTGTTGCACCAAGCGATTGCCAAAGCGGAACCGGTGCGAAATGAGTTGGCGTGGGGATGGGTGATTCATTATGCCATCGGTGTGCTTTTCGCGATGCTGCTGGTTGTGATCGTCGGGGAGGGCTGGTTGCGATCGCCTACTCTTTTACCTGCAGTCGTTGTGGGTGTGGGTACAGTTGTGGCGCCGTTGTGCTTCATGCAGCCAGCGATGGGGGCAGGGTTCTTTGCGTCCAGGACGCCGACACCTGCGCGGAACTGCCTGAAGAGTCTGGCCACGCATTTTGTGTTTGGTGTGGGGTTGTTCTTGAGTGCGGTTTTGCTGGCTTCGGTGTGAGGGCGGGGAGTTCGGTCAGAGGCTGCGTACAGTCAATATTCCTGCAAATAGGCCTAGTGGGCACGAAGCTGCAAAATGCGATATTTGCGAAGATGAATCCCAATAATTGTGGCGACCGGTCTTGGGCGCCAAGCGTGAATTATGCCTGTGACGTTGCCGTTTCGCTGATACGGGATTCTCCCTGGCGAACGGACGATATTCTCTATGAGACGGAGTCCAAATCATGTGATCTGAATCCGGGGTTAAAGCACCAGAACCAAAGGGTCTTGTTCCCTCCTTTCAGATTTGAATCCTGCTCGTTTATAAAATGGATAACTCCTGTCACTTGGCCATACAACTAACAGCTCGCACTTATCTACGATTGCCTGGTCCTTGACAAAGCGCAGCAATTGCTCACCGACCCCATTATTCCGATAGGCAGGTCTGACGTAGACATTCGTGACATATCCCCAGTAACCATTGATTTCGCATGGAGAAGGTATTTTGCTCACTAAAATCAGAGAAGCAACACCTATCAACTCTGCATCTTTTTCAGCGACGTAGCTTATTAAATTTCCCGTAGCTTCTAATTCTTCCTCTCTTTTCAGGAATTGCTCTGTAAATCGGGCCTTATCTACAGGTGGCTCAGTTTCCTCATCATCGCTGCATAAAGCCCAGCGTAGTTCGGCGAGTGCCGATAATTCGGCAGTGGTAGATTTTCGTATATTGACTTTATTACAGTCGAGGGAGTTGTCTGCTTTCATGTCTATACCTTGCTTTATTTATGATTCTGCAGTGTTTAGTCCTGGTGCGCTGCTTTTAATTTGAGAATGGTTTGTCGGGTAGTGCTGAATTCACGAGCCACAGCACTAACCGTGATCCCCGTGAGAAGTCGTTCTAAGTAGCAGATCCTTCTCAAGCTCAGCGACCGTCGAGATCACCTGCATGGTCATTTTTCCCGCCGGACTGGTCTGATACCAGACGCGGTCAGTTGTTCCACTGTTTTCCTGACATCCATAGCATTTCGTACAAGACGATCCAAGTCGTGTGCAGAGTCGGGATAATGGCCTGGAACCTGTCGGAATTTTAGTTGGAGGACAAATCCAAGACGCCCCGTATCGGTAATCCCCGGTACCAGGGAAAGCTTGTCAGTAAGCAAACGCCACTCGTCCCTGTCATCAAAAGCCTTCTCCTGTGACAACATCCCAACTCCCTGAATCTTCAATGTGTAATCGCTATGGTAATCATCCACAGCTGAGTGATTTTTACTCAGATCCAGTTCAAAAAGTCGGCTTTTGCATTTTGCGGCTTCGCTCCCACCAGGCAATAAGCATTACCCCTGGAGAAACTGCGCCGAAGTAGAACAGGAGCACGCCCGTCCATGGTGAAAATTATCGGAGCTTGCGCAATTCCCCCATCGAGTATCTCGTCTTCACTCTGCATGTGTCCATTGAACGCTTGAGTGGTACAGCGCATTTTCGATTCCTTTTGTTAGATGAATGAAGGCTCAGGTCAAGTTGACTAGGGGCATGATAAATGCGATGAACTTGGCAGTCGCGGGCTCGGCGTGTTTTTAGAACGATCTGACATGAGCCTGAGAAAATTCCTACCGATCAGATGAGTGCGGCGAATTATCCTACGATCTCCGTCGTCTCACGTCTGATTGTTCCGGTCAACCTCGCCCACTAGGCTTTCGCGGTCGCTGTCAGTTCAGCGATCGGGTGTGGAAGCCTGGGTGGTTTGGCGGCTGTCGATATGACGGTTGTGCGTGGGAGGCCTTCGGGCCTGCCGGGTTTGCCATACCCCTGGTCTTCCACCCCGCGTACAACTGTCACCCTAAGTGTGGAAGCGAAAGGGTGCTCTCAGCCCGGTATGGTGAACTCATGAAAAAACTGGTCCCCGATCCGCCCCACGTCTTCGATCTTCCCCAAGGCAAATCCCTTTCCCGCGCAATCAGCGAAGGCATCGTCCCGATGGAGTTCGCGTTGATGAATGTTTCCCACTACCTGATGTTCGCCTACAGCGATAGCCGCCGGGCGCTTGAGCGCATTCAGGACGAAGAAACCAGGCAGTTGTTGGAGCATGGGTTGCGGGCCATGCAGATTGCCTGGGGGCAGGCGGATGCTGTCAGCTTGGCGTTTGAACGTAAAGGCCGGTGACGTTGAGTTTGTGATAGCGATTGTGAATGTGCCGCACAATGCTGTGGGAGCGGGCATGCCCGCGAAGAATATAGCGCGGTGGATGGCACGGGCTTCGCCCGTGTTCGCGGGCAAGCCCGCTCCCACAGGGATCGCGCCAGCTTTTAGAAATTGAGCAAGACAGTTGCTCCCACAGTGTTTGCGCAAGCGTTCGCGAAATGAGCAGGGCGTTAGTTGCGCTGGCTGTGTGCCGGCATTTTGCTGGGTATTTCGGGCCGGGCCACAGACCTACTGTCCGGATCGCTCGTCCCTCCATACCGCTGCAAAATCCGCTCGATCTCCCCCGACTGCTTCATTCTTACCAACGCCCGCAACAACCCTTGTGTCGGTATCGCCGGATCGTTGCGCACCATGCACCCCAAATCCTGTTCGTCCAGCACTGCCAGCGCTTGCAATTGCTGCTCCGCTGGCAACCCTTGGTTGAACCACTGCAACGACAACTGGTTGCTCACCGCATGGCGATACCGGCCTGCCTGCAGCTTTTGCAGCACCAGCAACTGATTGCGGCTGTCCTCACGGTGCAGCTGGCCGTGGTCCAGCAGTGGTTGCAGGGTTGAATAGGTGTAGCCCAGCACCGTGCCGATCGCCTGGGGTGGCAGTTGCTCCGGGGGTATCGGGGTGCTGTCGTCGGCGCGGCCGACCAGTACGTCGCGCTGATGAATCAGCGGGATACTCCACACAAAATCCCTTGGGCGGTCGTTGAGCCACTGGGTACTGACGTAGCAACGCACATCAATGTCGCCGCTGCTCATGGCCTCCTCCAGGCGCAGGCGGGCCATGACGTGGAACTCGGGGCGAGCGCCCACTTGCCTGGCAACGGCTTGCATCAGGTCGTACAGCAATCCCTCCACTGGCTGATCGCCTTCGATGCGTACCAGGGGCATGCTCCAGCTCTCGGCTACGGAGAAGCGCAGCACCGGCTGGTCAGCCAGGCTGTTTGTAGACCACAGCAGTAACAGGGCCAGCAGTCTTCGCAAAGGCAATCCTCTCTGGACAATGCGCCATTCCAAGCTTAGACGAGTTGCGCAGGGTGCAATTTTGCCCCCGCTCCGCTAGCATTAGCGATCTTCCGCTCGATCAGGCTACGATGGTTTTTCGATGAGTTATCAGGTTCTTGCACGAAAATGGCGTCCGCGCTCGTTCCGCGAAATGGTCGGCCAGACCCATGTGCTCAAGGCCTTGATCAATGCCTTGGACAACCAGCGCCTGCACCATGCCTACCTGTTCACCGGTACCCGCGGGGTGGGCAAGACGACCATCGCCCGTATTATCGCCAAGTGCCTGAACTGTGAAACCGGCATCACCTCCACGCCCTGTGGCACCTGTTCGGTGTGCCGGGAAATCGACGAAGGCCGTTTCGTCGACCTGATCGAGATCGACGCCGCCAGCCGTACCAAGGTCGAGGACACCCGCGAACTGCTCGATAACGTGCAGTACGCCCCTAGCCGTGGGCGCTTCAAGGTCTACCTGATCGACGAAGTGCACATGCTCTCGACCCACTCGTTCAACGCCTTGCTCAAGACGCTGGAAGAGCCGCCGCCCTACGTCAAGTTCATCCTCGCCACCACCGACCCGCAGAAGCTGCCGGCCACCATCCTGTCGCGCTGCCTGCAGTTCTCGTTGAAGAACATGAGCCCGGAGCGGGTGGTGGAGCACCTCAGCCACGTACTGGCCGCCGAGAACGTGCCGTTCGAGGAAGATGCCCTGTGGCTGCTGGGGCGTGCGGCCGACGGCTCCATGCGTGATGCCATGAGCCTGACCGACCAGGCCATCGCCTTCGGTGAAGGCAAGGTACTGGCCGCCGATGTACGTGCCATGTTGGGTAGCCTCGACCATGGCCAGGTGTATGGGGTCTTGCAGGCACTGCTCGAAGGGGATGCCAGGGCTTTGCTGGAGGCCGTGCGTAACCTGGCCGAGCAAGGACCGGACTGGTCGGGCGTTCTGGCCGAAATGCTCAATGTGCTGCACCGTGTAGCCATTGCCCAGGCGCTGCCCGAAGCGGTAGACAACGGCCAGGGTGATCGCGAGCGGGTATTGGCGCTGGCTTCGGCGCTGCCGGCCGAGGATGTGCAGTTCTATTATCAGATGGGCCTGATTGGCCGCCGTGACCTGCCCCTTGCGCCGGACCCGCGCGGTGGCTTCGAGATGGTGCTGTTGCGCATGCTGGCGTTCCGCCCGGCAGACACGGACGACGCACCGAAGCCGGTGCTAAAGCCAGCGGGGATCAGCCAGGCCACAGCTGATCCTGCAGGGAAGGTGGCAGCCGCGGCGCCGGTCGAGCCTTCATCACCTGTCGCGGCTGTGCCGGCGGAGCCTGTAGCGCAAGCCCCGCAACTGGAGGTGCCTGCACCCGCGACGGCTGATCATGAGCCGGAGGCCGAGGCAGATGTTGAGCTGAAGGCCGAAGCCGAGGCCATCTCCGTACCTGAGCCTGTTGCCGAAGTGGTCGACTTGCCGTGGGAAGAGCCTGCCGTTGCACCCGCGCCGTTAGCGGCTGAACCCGCGCCCGAACCGGCACCTGCCGAGCCCGAGCCTGTTGCCCCGGTGGCGCCCCCACAGCCCACCCCGGCACACGACGAGCCGCCTTTCGACCCGTCTGCCTACGCTGCCGTGGGGATGGAGCGCGACGAGGAGCCGCCGCTTGACGAAGACTATTACGGCGGCGAAAGCGATCCGGCAGGCTTCAGCTACCTGGACGAGCTGGCCGAACATGTTCAGGAAGACGTGTCCAAACCGGCGGCCGAACCGTTGCCGGCAGCCAAGCCGGCCACCGGCCTGGCCCTGCAATGGCTGGAATTATTCCCACAGTTGCCTGTGTCCGGGATGACAGGCAACATCGCGGCAAACTGTACGCTGATTGCCGCCGATGGCGACGACTGGTTGCTGCATCTGGACCCGGGCCAGGGTGCGTTGTTCAACGCCACCCAGCAGCGGCGCCTGAACGAAGCGCTCAACCAGCACTTGGGGCGCACGCTGAACCTGCGCATCGAGCTGATCCTGCCCGAGCAGGAAACCCCGGCTCAGGCCGCAGCGCGCAAGCGTGCCGAGCGCCAGCAGGACGCCGTCGCGTCGATCGAGCAGGATCCGTTGATCCAGCAGATGATCAAGTTGTTCGGCGCCAAGGTGCGGCAGGATACTATTGAGCCTGTAGAAGCCCTGGCCAGTCAGGGCCAGTAACGGATAACCATGCGGCCGGCCCGGTGCCGGGCCGCATCACATGACCCAATCGAGGTATACCCCATGATGAAAGGTGGCATGGCCGGCCTGATGAAGCAGGCCCAGCAGATGCAGGAAAAAATGCAGAAGATGCAGGAAGAACTGGCCAACGCCGAAGTCACCGGTCAGTCCGGTGGCGGCTTGGTGAGCGTGGTGATGACCGGTCGTCACGACGTCAAGCGCGTCAGCATCGACCAGAGCCTGATGTCGACTGATGAAGATGACAAGGAAGTACTGGAAGACCTCATTGCCGCTGCGCTGAACGACGCGGTGCGCAAGGTTGAGCAAAGCAGCCAGGAAAAGATGGGCGGCATGACCGCCGGCATGCAGCTGCCGCCGGGCTTCAAGATGCCGTTCTAAGGCATTGAGGTGCTCAAAAACGCCGCTGATATCAGCGGCGTTTTTTTTGCGTAGGTTTCAACCCAGACGCGGTCTGCTTTTTTATGTCGGGACAACTGTTTTGCTCGAACGTTGAAATTTTGCACGATCACTGTGGGAGCGGGCATGCCCGCGAACACGGGCGAAGCCCGTGCCATCCACTGTGCAGCCTGCTTCGCGGGCATGCCCGCTCCCACAGTGATCACACTAGCTTTCCAGTTTTGTGCAAGGCAGTTGCTCTCATAAAACTGCAGGCCGCGTAGACTTGGGGTGAGGTGATTTGACGCCACCGCCCCCGCTGGGTATAAACCGCCTCTTATTGAATTGTCAGGCCTTCCCCATGAGCTTCAGCCCTCTCATTCGCCAACTGATCGACGGCCTGCGTATCTTGCCAGGCGTTGGCCAGAAAACCGCCCAGCGCATGGCCCTGCAACTGCTCGAGCGCGACCGCAGTGGCGGGCTGCGCCTGGCTCAGGCCTTGACCCAGGCCATGGAAGGGGTAGGGCATTGCCGCCAGTGTCGCACCCTCACCGAGCAGGAACTGTGCCCGCAGTGCGCCGACCCGCGCCGTGACGACACCCAGCTGTGCGTGGTCGAGGGGCCGACCGATGTGTATGCGGTGGAGCAGACGGGCTACCGTGGCCGTTACTTCGTGCTCAAGGGGCACCTGTCGCCGTTGGATGGCCTGGGGCCTGAGGCGATCGGTATTCCGCAGCTGATGGCACGGATCGAAGAGCAGGGCACCTTTACCGAGGTGATCCTGGCGACCAACCCGACGGTGGAGGGGGAGGCGACGGCGCATTACATTGCCCAGTTGCTGAGCGAGAAAGGCTTGGTGGCGTCTCGCATTGCCCATGGTGTGCCGCTGGGCGGTGAGCTGGAGATGGTGGACGGTGGTACCTTGGCCCATGCCTTTGCAGGGCGCCGGCCCATTTCGCTCTGATTCATTGGGGCCGCTTGGCGGCCCATTCGCGGGTAAACCCGCGCCTACAAAACATACGCGGCCTTCGTAGGCGCGGGTTTACCCGCGAATGGGCTGCAAAGCAGCCCCAAAAGCCCACTCAGTACTCGCTGAGGGAAAACTCGGTCAGGCAGAAGGTAGGCACCCCGGCCGCCTGCAACCGACGCGACCCGTCCAGTTCCGGCAGGTCGATGATCGCTGCCGCCTCGAACACCTGCGCCCCAGTACGACGCACCAGGTTGGCCGCCGCCAGCAGCGTACCGCCAGTAGCAATCAAATCATCGAAGATCAGCACCGAGTCGCCTTCACACAGGCTGTCGGCATGCACTTCCAGGAAGGCCTCGCCGTACTCGGTCTGGTAACCCTCGCTCAACACGTCGGCCGGCAGCTTGCCCTGCTTGCGGAACAGGATCAGCGGCTTGTTCAGCTGGTGGGCGATGATCGAGCCGATCAGGAAACCCCGCGCGTCCATGGCGCCGATGTGGCTGAATTCAGCCTCGACATAGCGCTCGATGAACTGGTCGGCCACATAGCGCAGCCCGCGTGGCGACTGGAATAACGGGGTAATGTCGCGGAAGATCACACCCGGTTTGGGGAAGTCCACTACCGGGCGGATCAGGGCTTTGAGGTCGAAGGCTTCGCTGTGCATTGTTGCGGGTATCCTGGGAAAACGAATGCCCAAGTATACCCGCTAAAGACCGGCCTCAGGCCTCGATTGCACCACCGGCCAGCGCGCACAGCTGGATCGGGTCGAGGATGTGCACTTCCTTGCCCTCGGCGCGCAGCAGGCCGTTCTGCTGGAAGCGGGTGAACACCCGCGACACGGTTTCTACCGCCAGGCCAAGGTAGTTGCCGATTTCGTTGCGCGACATGCTCAGGCGGAACTGGTTGGCCGAATAGCCACGGGCACGGAAGCGCGCCGACAGGTTGACCAGGAAAGTGGCAATGCGCTCGTCCGCGGTTTTTTTCGACAGCAGCAGCATCATTTGCTGGTCGTCGCGGATTTCGCGGCTCATCACCCGCATCAGTTGGCGGCGTAGCTGTGGCAGTTGTACCGACAGCTCGTCCAGCCGCTCGAAGGGGATTTCACACACCGAGGTGGTTTCCTGGGCCTGGGCCGATACCGGGTAGGCCTCGGTATCCATGCCCGACAGGCCGACCAGTTCGCTGGGCAGGTGAAAGCCAGTGATCTGCTCTTCGCCGCTGTCGCTGAGGCTGAAGGTTTTCAGGGCCCCGGACCGTACTGCGTAGACCGAGCCAAAACTGTCACCCTGGCGGAACAGGAACTCGCCTTTCTTGAGCGGCCGCCCGCGTTTGACGATTTCATCCAGCGCGTCCATGTCTTCCAGGTTCAGCGAAAGAGGCAGGCACAGGGGGGCCAGGCTGCAATCCTTGCAATGGGCCTGGTTGTGTGGGCGCAGTTTGACTGGCTCGGACATTTGAATCGATCCTTGTGGGAAAGCACACATAAGTCGTAAGGGTAACTCACGACACAGGGTGTAGGCCAGTGTGCGCAATGATGGTGCGCGCTGGCGAAACCCCGGCAGGTGGCCTGCCGGGAGTCCTTGTGTGCTCATAGTGTGCCTGACAAGGAAGCTTGTCCATGCGGTTGAACGCCTTGTTTTTCAGATCACTCGCGAGAAACGCTGGCGGTTGTGCATCGCCAGATAGGCGTCGAACACCATGCATACCGAGCGCGCCAGCAGCCGGCCGGCGGGCAGGATGCGAATGCCCTTGTCGTCCAGGCTGATCAGGCCGTCGCGCTGCAAGGTCAGCAGCTCGGGCCAGAGGTCGTTGAAGTAACCGCGAAAATCCAGGGTGAAAGCCTGTTCGATGGGTTCGAAATCCAGCTCGAAATGGCAGATCAGTTGCTGGATCACTGCCCGGCGTATGCGGTCGTCGTGGTTGCACAGCAAGCCGCGCTGGGTGGCCAGCTGGGCGTTGGACAGGCTGTCCTGGTAGGTGTTGAGGTCACTGCTGTTCTGGCAGTACAGGTCGCCGATCTGGCTGATCGCCGACACGCCCAGGCCAATCAGGTCGCAGTGCCCGTGGGTGGTGTAGCCCTGGAAGTTGCGCTGCAAGGTGCCTTCTTCCTGGGCAATGGCCAGTTCGTCGTCGGGCAGGGCGAAGTGGTCCATGCCGATGTAGCGGTAACCGGCGGCGGTCAGTTGGTCGATGGTGGCGTGCAGCATCTCCAGCTTGGCGGCCGCGCTGGGCAGATCGTTGCTGTCGATGCGCCGTTGCGGCATGAAGCGCTCGGGAAGGTGGGCATAGTTGAACACCGACAGGCGGTCGGGCTGCAGGCGGATCACTTCTTCCACGGTGCGGGCAAAGCCTTCCGGGGTTTGCTTGGGCAGGCCGTAGATCAGGTCGAGGTTGACCGAGCGAAACTGCAGCGTGCGCGCAGCCTCGATCAAAGTGCGGGTCTGCTCCAGGCTCTGCAGGCGGTTGATTGCGCGCTGCACGGCCGGGTCGAGGTCCTGCACGCCAAGGCTGACGCGGTTGAAGCCCAGTTCGCGAAGCAGGCCCATGGTCGACCAGTCGGCTTCGCGAGGGTCGATCTCGATGCCGTAGTCGCCGGAATCGTCGTCCAGCAGGTGGAAGTGCTGGCGCAGGGTGGCCATCAGCTGGCGCAGTTCCACATGGCTGAGGAAGGTCGGTGTGCCGCCGCCAAAATGCAGCTGTTCAACACGTTGTTTAGGGTCCAGGTGGCAGGCGATCAGCTGGATTTCCTGCTCCAGGCGCTGCAGGTAGGGCGCGGCGCGCGCACGGTCTTTGGTGATGACCTTGTTGCAGGCGCAGTAGTAGCAGATGTTGGCGCAGAACGGCACATGCACGTACAGCGACAGCGGGCGCACGGCCCGTCGGCTCTCGCGCAGGGCGTTGAGCAGGTCGAACGAACCCACCTCGCTGTGCAGTTGCACGGCGGTTGGGTAAGAGGTGTAGCGTGGCCCGGCGAGATCGTAGCGGCGGATCAGGTCGGTATCCCAACGGAGGTCGTCGAGCATGAGGGTAGTCCCCGGAAAGAGCAGCAGTGCACCGGAGTCTATGGCCGTCTGTAGGAAACTGTGTTGATTTGTATCAAGGGCATTGGGGCTGCTTTGCAGCCCCCGTCAATGCCCCATCAGCCAGTGCTGGTGTGGGCCCGGCAGGGTCCAGATACCGAATAGCATCACCAGCACGCCGCCCGCCACGCGCACGCTGCGTCGCCGCAACAGGGCGTTTACGCGTTCGGCAGCCAGCCCGGTTGCCAGCAACACCGGCCAGGTGCCCAACCCGAACGCGAGCATCAATACCGCGCTGTACCCGGCGTTGCCCTGGCTGGCGGCCCACAGCAGGGTGCTGTACACCAAACCGCACGGCAGCCAGCCCCACAAGGCGCCCAGCAGCAGCGCCCGGGGCAGGCTGGACACCGGCAGCAAGCGCGACGCCATCGGCTGGATATGCCGCCACAACCCGCGGCCCAGCGCCTCGATACGGGTCAGCCCGCTCCACCAGCCGGCCAGGTACAGGCCCATGGCAATCAGCAGTAGCGCTGCAGCCACCCGCAGCGCCAGCGCTGCCGGGCTGCTGGCCACGGCCCAGCCGGCCAGGCCCAGCAGCAGGCCGGCGCAGGCATAGCTGAAAATGCGCCCCAGGTTATACGCCAGCAACAGGCGCAGGCGCTTGCCGCGTTGTTCGGGGGGGATGGCCAAGGTCAGTGCGCCCATCAGGCCACCGCACATGCCCAGGCAGTGACCGCCCCCTAGCAGGCCAAGGACCAGTGCCGAGCCCAGCAGCGCAAGCAGGTCAGGCACGGGGCGGTGGTTCCTTGTCGGTGTCGGCTGCGGCATCGTCAGGCTTTACTGCCGCCTGGTGGCGCGGGTCCTGATCGTCGAACAGGATGCTGTGGGCGGGGCCTTCAAGGTCGTCGTACTGACCGCTGTCTACCGCCCAGAAGAAGATGTACACAGCCACGCCGACCAGCAGCAGGGCTGCCGGGATCATGACATAGAGGGCGGGCATGGCGACTTCCTCCCGGGTAAAGGGGCTTCGTGGGGCAGCGGGCCCGAGGCCAGGGGCATACGGGTCAGGCGCAAGGCATTGAGCACCACGATCAGCGAGCTGACCGACATGCCGATGGCGGCCCACACCGGCGTGATCCAGCCGAGCGCGGCGAACGGCAACATCAGGCCATTATACAGGGTCGCCCACAGCAGGTTCTCGAGGATGTTGCGGCGGGTGCGGCGGGCCAGCTCGAACGCCTGCACCAGCGCTTGCAGGCGGTTGGACAGCAAGACGGCGTCGGCACTGGTCTTGGCCAGGTCGGTGGCGCTGCCCATGGCGATGCTGATATCGGCGGCGGCCAGTACCGGTACATCGTTGACCCCGTCGCCGAGCATCAGCACCTTGCGCCCGTCAGCCTGCAGGGCTTTCAGGCGGTCCAGTTTGTCATCCGGGCGCAGGCCGCCAATGGCCTGCTCGATACCCAACTGCGCGGCCACTTCGGCAACCATCGGCGAGCTGTCGCCCGATAGCAGCAGGGTGTGCCAGCCCCGCGCCTTGCAGGCAGCGAGCAGGGCCGGGGCATCGTCGCGCAGGCGGTCATCCAGGCCGAACCAGGCCATGGGTCCCTGGCGGTCGCCCAGCAGCAGCCATTGGCCGCGAGGCTCGGGCACAGCGGGGATTTCCGCACCACTCAAGGCGCAGACGAAGGTAGCCTGACCAATGCGCAGGCGCTGGCCGTCGACCAGCCCCTCCAGGCCCAGGCCGGGTACGCTCTGTACGTCATCGGCAGGCGTGGCGGTACGACCAAAGGCGCGAGCGATGGGGTGTTCGGAGCGGTTTTCCAGCGCCGCGGCCAGGGCCAGGCAGCGGTCGGCGGCCTGGCTGCCGAGCGGGCGGATGCTGCGCAAGGTCAGCCGGCCTTCGGTCAGTGTGCCGGTCTTGTCGAAAATCACCGTGTCGATGTGGTTCAGGCCCTCCAGCACGTGGCCGCGGGTGACCAGCAGACCAAGCTTGTGCAGGGTTCCGGTGGCGGCGGTCAGTGCGGTTGGCGTAGCCAAAGACAGGGCACAAGGGCAGGTGGCCACGAGCATGGCCAGCACGATCCAGAACGCCCGTGCCGGATCCAGGTGCCACCACCACAGGCCGATGGCTACCGAGGCCAGTAGCGAGAACAGCAGGAACCACTGCGAGGCGCGATCGGCGATTTCCGCCAGGCGCGGTTTTTCAGTCTGGGCGCGTTCCAGCAGGCGGACGATGGCCGACAAGCGTGAGTCATGGCCGAGGGCTTCCACTTCCACATTCAGCGCGCTTTCGACGTTCAGCGTACCGCCAGTGACCCGCTCACCCACCCGGCGTGGTTGCGGCAGATACTCGCCGGTCAGCAGCGATTCGTCGACGCTGGAGCGGCCCTCGACGATGCGCCCGTCGGCAGGGATGACCGCGCCGGGCAGCACCTGCACGGTGTCGCCGCACTGTAACTCGCTGAGCAGAATGCGTTCGCTGCGCCCGATGGCGTCCAGGCGCAGGCATGAGGCGGGCAGCAGGTTGACCAGCTGCGCAGTGGCCGCCGCTGTGCGCTCGCGGGCGCGGCGCTCCAGGTAGCGGCCGGTCAGCAGGAAAAGGGCGAACATGCCCACCGTGTCGAAATAAAGCTCGCCGCTGCCAGTGATGGCTGTCCAGATGCCGGCACCGAACGCCAGGCCAATGGCCAGCGACACCGAAACGTCCATGGTCAGGTGGCGCGTTCGCAAGTCGCGCGCCGCGCCCTTGAAGAAGGGCGCGCAGCTGTAGAACACGATGGGAATGGTCAGGAACAGCGCCACCCAACGCAGGATGGTGTGCAACTCGGGTGTCAGGTCGATGTTGAATTCCGGCCAAGTGGCCATGGTCGCCATCATCGCCTGGAACCACAGCAGCCCGGCCACGCCCAGGCGGCGTAGGGCGCTGCGGTTTTCCCGGGCCAATTGCTCGGCGGCCTGGTCAGGCTGGTAGGGGTGGGCGGCGTAGCCGATCTGGCGAAGTTCGGCGAGCAAGCGCGACAGCGGCAGTTGCTTGTCGTCCCAGTTCAGCGCCAGGCGGTGGTTGGACAGGTTCAACCGGGCTTCGGCGACACCGGGCAGGTTGCGCAAGTGCTTTTCGATCAGCCAGCCGCAGGCGGCGCAACTGATGCCCTCGACAAGCAAGGTGGTTTCGGCCAGCTCGCCCTGGTGGCGGACGAAGGTTTGCTGCACGTCACTGCGGTCGTACAGGGCCAGTTCGTCCTGCAGTTGCTTGGGCAGGGCTTCGGGGTTGGCGCTGTTGTCGCTGCGGTGCTGGTAGTAATGTTCCAGGCCACCCGCGACGATCGACTCAGCCACCGCCTGGCAACCGGGGCAGCAGAACTGCCGCGGCTGGCCGAGGACCACGGCGGTGAAGCGGCTGCCGGTGGGGACGGGCAGGGCGCAGTGGTAGCAGGGGGTGGGCTGGGTCATTTTGGAACAGTCTTATGTCGTGAGATCGCCGGGGCCGCTTCGCAGCCCTTTCGCGACGCAAGGCCGCTCCCACAGAAGCATGCGTTCTCCTGTGGGAGCGGCCTTGCGTCGCGAAAGGGGCGCAAAGCGCCCCCATTCATACCAGGAATCATTACTGGTGTTCGGCGCCTTGCAGGGCTTCGTCACCCAACTGCAAGGTCACACCATGCGCCACTTTTTCCTCTTCGAACAGGCGCCACACCTGGCCCCCTTCGTTGCCCAGCAGTTCCACAAAGCGCCGCCCGTCGACCTTGTCCTCCAGTTGTCCCACATAGCGCCCTGCTTCGACACGGCTCAGCAGCACCTTGCGGTCCTTCTCTGGCTGGGTTGGCGAAATCAGGTTCAGCTCCAGGTTTTGCGGGCCACTGCTACCGGTCAGGCGCAGGTCCACTTCGCCGGTCAGTTCGTCCAGATGCACGCTGGCTTTCAGGCCAAGCTGCTGCGCCAGCAGCTCGCGGTCCAGCGAGCGGTTGATGCCCTTGCCGGCCTCGTAGTAGTTGTCATTCACCAGGTTGTCCGGGTTGTGCACAGCGATGCTGACCATGGTCAGGCTCAGGCACACCGAGGTGGTGAGAATGCCGATGATGATCCAGGGCCAGAGGTGCTTGTACCAGGGGCTGGCGGCGGTGGCGGCAGGCATTGTGCGTTATCTCTCTTAGCGGATCTGTGGGCCGATGAAACGGCTCTTGGCTTCAACCTGGGCGTCGCTGTCGTCGGCGCTCTTGAGGATGAAGGTGATTTCGTTGGTGGTCGATGGCAGCTTCTCGGGGGCAACCGACAGCTGCACAGGAAGGCTGACGATGTCGCCGGCGGCCACGCGGATCTCGCGCTGGCCTTCAAGCTTGAGGTCCGGCAGGCCGGCGGCGTCCAGCACGTAGACGTGATCGCGCTGATCCTTGTTCATTACCTTCAGGCTGTAGACGTTCTCGATCCGGCCCTGGGCGTTTTCGCGGTACAGCACGCGGTCTTTGCTGACGTCGAAACCGACCAGCGAACGGGTGGCGAAGGCCGTCGCCAGCCCGATCATCATCACCAGCAGTACCACGGCATAGCCGATCAGACGGGGGCGCAGCATGTGGGTCTTCTGCCCGGACAGGTTGTGCTCGGTGGTGTAGCTGATCAGCCCTTTGGGGTAGTTCATCTTGTCCATGATGCTGTCGCAGGCATCGATACAGGCGGCGCAGCCGATGCACTCGATCTGCAGGCCGTCACGGATGTCGATACCGGTCGGGCAGACCTGCACGCACATGGTGCAGTCGATGCAGTCACCCAGGCCCTGGGCTTTGTAGTCGGTATCTTTCTTGCGCGGGCCGCGGGTTTCGCCACGGCGCGGGTCGTAGGAAACGATCAGCGTGTCCTTGTCGAACATCACACTCTGGAAACGTGCATACGGGCACATGTACACACACACCTGTTCGCGCAGCCAGCCGGCGTTGCCGTAGGTGGCGAGGGTGAAGAAACCGACCCAGAAGTAGGCCCAGCCATCGGCCTGGCCCGTGAAGAATTCGACCACCAGCTCACGGATCGGCGAAAAGTAGCCGACAAAGGTCATGCCGGTGACAAAGCCGATCAGCAGCCACAGGCTGTGCTTGGTGAATTTGCGCAGGAACTTGTTGCCGCTCATGGGGGCTTTGTCGAGCTTCATGCGCTGGTTGCGGTCACCCTCGGTGACCTTTTCGCACCACATGAAAATCCAGGTCCACACGCTTTGCGGGCAGGTGTAGCCACACCACACCCGGCCGGCGAACACCGTGATGAAGAACAGGCCGAAGGCGGCGACGATGAGAATGCCCGAGAGCAGGATGAAGTCTTGCGGCCAGATGGTGGCGCCGAAGATGTAGAACTTGCGTTCGGGCAGGTTCCACCACACGGCCTGGTGCCCTCCCCAGTTCAGCCACACGGTGCCGAAGTACAGCAGGAACAGTGCGGCACCCCCGACCATGCGCAGGCGACGGAACAGGCCGGTGAAGGCGCGGGTGTAGATCTTTTCCCGGGAAGCGTAGAGGTCGACGGAATCCTTCCCTTTGCTGGCAGGCGGGGTGACATCATGTACCGGAATTTGCTTGCTCATCATCAAGTCCCACGGCAGTGGAGAAACGCCGCGGCCTGTGCGTGCGGGCCGCAGTCTCGCGCAATCTGCTAGCGCTCTGCGGTCCATGATACGCCGCTGAGGGCGGTATGGGATCGCACTGCGACCTTTAGTCGCGTTGGGTTCGTGGTGTGAAACGTGTTATGGCGGGTGTCAATTGATCCAGGTCACTTGCCTGCGAGAAACGCTGTGCCAGTACCGGCCTCTTCGCGGGTAAACCCGCTCCTACAAGGATCCTGTGTAGGAGCGGGTTTACCCGCGAAGAGGCCAGGCCTGCCTTACTCAGCCTTGGCCGGCTCAGCCTGGTGCGACAGGCTGTACACATAAGCCGCCAGCAAGTGCACCTTGTCGTTGCCCTGCAGCTGTTCCTGGGCCGGCATCTGCCCCTGGCGGCCATAACGAATGGTCTGCTGCAGCTGGGCAAAGCTCGAGCCGTAGATGAACGCCTGCGGGTGGGTCAGGTTCGGTGCGCCCATGGCGGGCGTGCCTTTGCCTTCCGGCCCGTGGCAGGCCACGCAGTTGGCTGCGAAGATCTTCTGCCCGTTCTCCACATCGGCCTTCGCACCCTCAGGCAATGTGCGGCCATCGAGTTTGCTGACCACGAATGCAGCCACGTCGGCCACGCCCTGGTCACCGATCACTTCGGCCCAGGCCGGCATCACGCCATGGCGACCGCCCATGATGGTGGTCTTGATGGTGTCCGGTTCGCCGCCCCAGCGCCAGTCGTTGTCGGTCAGGTTGGGGAAGCCGAAGGCGCCCTTGGCGTCGGAGCCGTGGCACACCGAACAGTTGGAGGCGAACAGCCGCGCACCCATTTTCAATGCCTGTGGGTCCTTGGCCACTTCTTCGATCGGCATGGCCGCGAACTTGGCGAAGATCGGCCCGAAGCGGGCGTCGGCCTTGGCCATTTCCTTTTCCCATTCGTGCACGCCGGTCCAGCCCGGCTGGCCGTTGGAAAACTCGGTCTGCTTGTCGTTATCCAGGTACGAATAGCCCGGCAGGACGCCTTTCCAGTTGCCCAGGCCCGGGTACAGCACCAGGTAGCCGAGGGCAAATATGATGGTGCCGACGAACAGCCAGAACCACCATTTCGGCAGCGGGTTGTCGTATTCCTCGATGCCATCGAAGGCATGCCCGACGGTTTCGTCGGTAACCTCTTCGCGCTGGCCCTTGCGGGTCGACAGCAGCAGCCAGGTCAACGAGAAGATGGTGCCCAGGGTCAGGACGGTAACGTACAGACTCCAGAAGGTTGTCATTGTTGTTTGCTCCCAGAAGCTTTTGCTTGCTCGACGTGCCGAGTGGCCTCGGGGTCATCTGCGAAGGGCAGTTGGGTCGCTTCGTCGAAGTCCTTTTTACGCCGTGGGTTGAATACCCACAGCGCCAGGCCCACGAAGGCCACCATCACCACGACGGTGCCCAGGCCGCGAATCATCCCGATATCCATCAGCGTCACCGTTTGCTCTTGATGATGGTGCCAAGACCCTGCAGGTACGCGACGATGGCGTCCATTTCGGTCTTGCCCTTGACCGCGTCACGTGCGCCGGCAATGTCGGCGTCGGTGTACGGGGTGCCGAGTGTGCGCAGCACTTCCATCTTCTTCGCGGTGTCTTTGCCGTCGAGCTTGTTCTCGACCAGCCACGGGTAGGACGGCATCTTCGATTCCGGTACCACGTTGCGCGGGTTGTACAGGTGCGCACGGTGCCAGTCATCGGAGTAGCGGCCGCCGACGCGGGCCAGGTCCGGCCCGGTACGCTTGGAGCCCCACAGGAACGGGTGATCCCACACGCTTTCACCGGCTACCGAGTAATGGCCGTACCGCTCGGTTTCGGCACGGAACGGGCGGATCATCTGCGAGTGGCAGCCTACGCAGCCTTCGCGGATGTAGATATCGCGGCCTTCCAGCTCCAGCGCGGTGCGCGGCTTCATGCCCTCGACCGGCTTGTTGGTGACGTCCTGGAAAAACAGCGGGACGATCTGGGTCAGGCCACCGACGCTCACGGCGATGACCATGAAGAAGGCCAGCAGGCCTATGTTCTTCTCGACGGCTTCATGCTTCATCAGTGCGCTCCCACAACGACGATCTTGGCGGCCTCTTCAGCCTGTGCCGGGTTGGCGGCACGTACGGTACGGAACACGTTGTAGGCCATCAGCAGCATGCCGCTGGCGAAGAACGCACCGCCCAGGGCGCGGACGATGTAGCCGGGGTGGCTGGCCTGCAGGGCTTCGACGAAGGAGTAGGTGAGGGTGCCGTCATCGTTGATGGCGCGCCACATCAGGCCCTGGGTGATGCCGTTGACCCACATCGAGGCGATGTACAGTACGGTGCCGATGGTGGCCAGCCAGAAGTGCGCGTTGATCAGGCCGATGCTGTGCATCTGCTCGCGGCCGTAGAGTTTCGGGATCATGTGGTACACGGCGCCGATCGAAATCATTGCCACCCAGCCGAGGGCGCCAGCGTGGACGTGGCCGATGGTCCAGTCGGTGTAGTGCGACAGTGAGTTCACGGTCTTGATGGCCATCATCGGGCCTTCGAAGGTGGACATGCCGTAGAACGCCAGAGACACCACCAGGAAGCGCAGGATCGGGTCGGTGCGCAGTTTGTGCCAGGCGCCCGACAGGGTCATCATGCCGTTGATCATGCCGCCCCAGCTTGGCGCCAGCAGGATGATCGACATCACCATGCCCAACGACTGCGCCCAGTCAGGCAGGGCGGTGTAGTGCAGGTGGTGCGGGCCAGCCCAGATGTACAGGGTGATCAGCGCCCAGAAGTGCACGATCGACAAGCGATACGAGTAGATCGGCCGCTCGGCCTGCTTGGGCACGAAGTAGTACATCATCCCCAGGAAACCGGTGGTGAGGAAGAAGCCCACGGCGTTGTGGCCGTACCACCACTGGATCATCGCGTCGGTGGCGCCGGAGTAGGCCGAGTACGACTTGAACAGGCTCACCGGCAGCGAGATGTGGTTGACGATGTGCAGCATCGCGGTGACCACGATGAACGCACCATAGAACCAGTTGCCGACATAAATGTGCTTGGTCTTGCGCTTGACGATGGTGCCGAAGAACACCAGGCCGTAGGTAACCCAGACGATCGCCAGCAGGATCGCCAGCGGCCACTCGAGCTCGGCGTATTCCTTGGTGGTGGTGTAGCCCATCGGCAGGGTGATCAGCGCGCCGACGATCACGGCTTGCCAACCCCAGAAGGTGAAGGCGGCCATGCTGTCGGAGATCAGCCGGGTCTGGCAGGTGCGCTGCACCACGTAGTAGCTGGTGCCGAACAGCGCACAGCCCCCGAAGGCGAAGATCACCAGGTTGGTGTGCAGCGGGCGCAGGCGGCCGAAGCTGGTCCAGGGAAGGTCCAGGTTCAGCTGCGGCCACACCAGCTGCGAGGCGATGAAGACGCCGAGGCCCATGCCAAGGATCCCCCAGACCACCGTCATGATGGCGAACTGGCGGACGACCTTATAGTTATAAGCAGTCGGACTGATTGCTGTGCTCATTCTAAGGTTCCACGGTTTTGATGTTCTTGTTGGTCGAAAAATCGGCGCCAGTATTGATAACCAGCAAGGTTACCGCAACGCAACTTTGGTACGCCGACCCGTGTCCAGACCCGTTCACTGATGTCCCGCAGGGATCGGGTCTGGGCGATTGTACACAAATAAATATTTGTAATGTGTACCGTTTTTCATATTTTTCTGATCGATCGGTCAAGCTTTTTCTGGGGCGGCGACAGGCCATGCGCCGCGTCTGCTCCGGTCCTTTCGGAGCGAAGCCCACTGAGGCAACAAGCTTAGTTGTGTTCGGTGGGGGTGCAAGGGAAGGGGGGGCGGCGGTGGGGGGTATGGTTTGAGGGGGATGGTGGGGCGGGGGGGTAAGGTTTGATGGTTATGGTGGGGCGGGGGGGTAAGGTTTGATGGTTATGGTGGGGCGGATATCGAGCGCCGCCCGCGCGGCGCATCGCGACGCAAGGCCGCTCCCACATTTGTTTCGGGCCAGTCCCTCCTGTGTCAGGGGCGCGCGACCGCCTTGTTTGTACGACGCGCTATCGAGTCATGCGCCAAGGCGTTCGCGCGCAAACGCCACAGGAATAATTGGCCTGAAACAAATGTGGGAGCGGCCTTGCGTCGCGATGCGCCGCGCGGGCGGCGCTCGATCTCACAGACGCCGAATTTCTCCCGGCGAACTCACTGGGCAGTCACAGATTCAGCAGCAGTATCTTGCGACAGGCTATACACATAAGCCGCCAGCAGGTGCACCTTGTCATTCCCTTGGATCTCGGCCTGCGCCGGCATTTGCCCTTGGCGACCATAACGAATGGTCTGCTGCAGCTGGGCAAAGCTCGAGCCGTAGATGAACGCCTGCGGGTGGGTCAGGTTCGGAGCGCCCATGGCGGGCGTGCCTTTGCCTTCCGGCCCGTGGCAGGCCACGCAGTTGGCTGCGAAGATCTTCTGCCCGTTCTCCACATCGGCCTTCGCCCCCTCAGGCAGTGTGCGGCCGTCGAGTTTGCTGACCACGAACGCAGCCACGTCGGCCACGCCCTGGTCACCGATCACTTCGGCCCAGGCCGGCATCACGCCATGGCGACCGCTCATGATGGTGGTCTTGATGGTTTCCGGATCGCCGCCCCAGCGCCAGTCATTGTCGGTGAGGTTGGGGAAACCGAAGGCGCCCTTGGCGTCGGAACCGTGGCACACCGAGCAGTTGGAGGCGAACAGGCGGCTGCCCATTTTCAGCGCCTGCGGGTCCTTCGCCACTTCTTCTACGGGCATGGCGGCGTATTTGGCGAAGATCGGACCGAACCTGGCATCGGCCTTGTCCATTTCCTTCTGCCATTCGTTGGCGCCAGTCCAGCCATTTTCATAGCCCGGCAGGATGCCTTTCCAGTTGCCCAGGCCCGGGTAGAGGATCAGGTAGCCGACCGAGAACGCCAAGGTGCCCACGAACAGCCAGAACCACCACTTGGGCAGCGGGTTGTCGTACTCCTCGATGCCGTCGAAGCTGTGGCCCATGGTCTCGTCGGTGGTGTTGTTGCTCTGGCCCTTGCGCGTGGCGAGCAGTAGCCAGGTCAGGCCAATCAGGCTACCGATGGTCAGTACGCTGATGTACGTACTCCAGAAGGTGGTCATTGCCCGTTACTCCTTTTTGCAGCAGGCTCCTGCCCGGCAGGGGGCAGGCGGTCGTCGACGAAGGGCAGCAGGCGCGCTTCGGCGAAATCACGGTCGCGGCGGCGGTTGAAGACCCACAGGGTGAGGCCGATAAAGGCAATCATCACCACCAGGGTGCCCACACCGCGGATCATGCCGATGTCCATTTCCATCGCACTCACCTCTTGTTCTTGATCGCGGTGCCGAGCACCTGCAGGTAGGCGACCAGTGCGTCCATCTCGGTTTTGCCTTTGACCGCTTCACGGGCGCCGGCAATGTCGTCGTCGGTGTACGGCACGCCCAGGGTGCGCAGGGTGCGCATCTTGACGTCGGTGTGGCTGTTGTCGACCGGCTGGGCAACCAGCCACGGGTAGGACGGCATCTTCGACTCCGGTACCACGTTGCGCGGGTTGTACAGGTGCGCACGGTGCCAGTCGTCCGAGTAGCGGCCACCGACCCGGGCCAAGTCCGGCCCGGTGCGCTTGGAGCCCCACAGGAACGGGTGGTCCCACACGCTTTCACCGGCCACCGAGTAGTGGCCGTACCGCTCGGTTTCGGCACGGAACGGGCGGATCATCTGCGAGTGGCAGCCTACGCAACCTTCGCGGATGTAGACATCGCGGCCTTCCAGTTGCAGCGCGGTATAGGGCTTCATGCCTTCGACCGGTTTGTTGGTGACGTCCTGGAAGAACAGCGGGACGATCTGGGTCAGGCCGCCGATGCTGACGGCAAATACCATCAGCAGGGCCATCAGGCCGACGTTTTTCTCGATGACTTCATGTTTCATCAGGCGTTTCTCCTCAAGCCAACTGGGCGTTCGCAGGGGCGACGTCAAGCGCTGGCGAACGCACGGTGCGCCAGGTGTTCCAGGCCATCAGGAACATGCCGCTGAGGAAGATCGCGCCGCCGACGAAGCGCACGACGAAGCCTGGGTGGCTGGCCACCAAGGTTTCCACGAACGAGTAGGTGAGCGTGCCGTCGCTGTTGACCGCGCGCCACATCAGGCCCTGGGCGATGCCGTTGACCCACATCGAGGCGATGTACAGTACGGTACCGATGGTGGCCAGCCAGAAGTGCGCATTGATCAGGCCGAGGCTGTACATGCGTTCTTTGCCGAACACTTTGGGAATGGTGTGGTACAGCGCGCCGATCGAGATCATCGCTACCCAGCCGAGGGCGCCGGCGTGGACGTGGCCGATGGTCCAGTCGGTGTAGTGGGACAGGGCGTTGACCGTCTTGATGGCCATCATCGGGCCTTCGAAGGTGGACATGCCGTAGAACGCCAGCGACACCACCAGGAAGCGCAGGATCGGGTCGCTGCGCAGTTTGTGCCAGGCGCCCGACAGGGTCATCATGCCGTTGATCATGCCGCCCCAGCTTGGCGCCAGCAGGATCAGCGACATCACCATGCCCAGCGACTGCGCCCAATCAGGCAGGGCGGTGTAGTGCAGGTGGTGCGGGCCGGCCCAGATGTACAGGGTGATCAGCGCCCAGAAGTGCACGATCGACAAGCGATACGAATACACCGGCCGTTCGGCCTGCTTGGGCACGTAGTAGTACATCATCCCCAGGAAGCCTGCGGTCAGGAAGAAGCCCACCGCGTTATGGCCGTACCACCACTGCACCATGGCATCGGTGGCGCCTGCGTAGACCGAATAGGATTTGGTCAGGCTGACCGGCAGCTCCAGGTTGTTGACGATGTGCAGCAGCGCCACGGTCAGGATGAAGGCGCCGAAGAACCAGTTGCCGACGTAGATGTGTTTGGTGTTGCGCTTCATCAGCGTGCCAAAGAACACGATGGCGTAGCCCACCCAGACGATGGTGATCAGAATGTCGATCGGCCATTCCAGTTCGGCGTATTCCTTGGAGCTGGTGTAGCCCAGCGGCAGGCTGATGGCCGCCAGCAGGATAACCAGTTGCCAGCCCCAGAACGTGAACGCGGCCAGGCCCGGTGCGAACAGGGTGGTCTGGCAGGTGCGTTGCACCGAATAATAGGAGGTGGCGAACAGTGCGCAGCCGCCGAACGCGAAGATCACCGCATTGGTATGCAGGGGGCGCAGGCGGCCGAAGCTGGTCCAGGGGAGGTCGAAGTTGAGGGACGGCCAGGCGAGCTGGGCGGCGATGAAGACGCCGAGCCCCATCCCGACGATTCCCCACACCACCGTCATGATGGCGAATTGGCGGACCACCTTGTAGTTATAGGCGGTACTGCTGGTTGTGTTCATGTATGGGTTCCCATCCACGGTTATTTGGCAGGCTTTACAGCGAGGCAAGCATGATTAATGGGCAAAGTGCCGGTATTGACGGGGATCAATGGGCGAAGGTCGCAAATGTCCCAGGCTTGCGCTGCGATCCTCCGCGGGTTGCAGGTCAGGATGACTACAAGGGGTGCCTGATTCTGGCCCATGGCGCGGGCGCGCCGATGGACAGCGGGTTCATGGACGAAATGGCGCAAAGGCTTGCGGCGCTTGGGGTAGCGGTAGTGCGCTTCGAGTTCCCGTACATGGCCGAGCGCAGGGTTACCGGTGGCAAGCGGCCGCCGAACCCGCAGAAGGTGTTGCTTGAATGCTGGCGCGAGGTGTACCGGCAAGTGCGACCTTTGGTCGCGGGCAAGCTGGCCGTCGGGGGCAAGTCCATGGGCGGGCGCATGGCGAGCCTGCTGGCCGACGAATTGGGCGCGGATGCGCTGGTGTGCCTGGGCTATCCGTTCTACGCGGTGGGTAAACCCGAGAAGCCACGGGTAGAGCACCTGGCCGAGTTGAAAACACCGACGTTGATCGTGCAGGGCGAGCGGGATGCGCTGGGTAACCGCGAGGCGGTGGCGGGGTATGCGTTGTCGCCGGCGATCGAGGTGAGCTGGCTAGTGGCGGGGGACCATGACCTGAAGCCGTTGAAGGCTTCGGGGTTCAGCCATGAGCAGCATTTGCAGGCGGCGGCTGAACGTGTTGCTGATTTCCTGAAGGATTAGTGCTGGATTCTTCGCGGGTAAACCCGCACCTACAAGGACCGCACACCATCGAAGGTCGGCTCAGCACCCTGTAGGATCAGTTTACCCGCGAAGAGGCCGGAACAGGCCGGCGCTTAGTCGCGGTATTCGCACAGGTAAGCGGTATCCACCTTCACCTGCAGCTGGAACTTGCTGTCAGCCGGCACGTTGAACTTGTCACCGGCGTTGAAGGTTTCCCAGTTGTCGCTACCCGGCAGTTTCACGGTCAGCGCGCCCGATACCACATGCATGATCTCACGCTTGGCAGTGCCGAATTCGTATTCGCCCGGAGCCATGACGCCGACAGTGGCCGGGCCTTCTTCGCCCGAGAATGCGATCGACTTGACGGTGCCGTTGAAGTACTCGTTGACCTGGAACATGGGCGACTCCTGAAAAGAGGTGCTGAAAAAGGGCTGGCCAGTATGCCCAAGGCCACAGGCCTCGTCATCTGCTTTCAGGGGCTGTGGGCGGGCAGGGTCAACGGTAATAGCCGCGCCGTGTTGCGCGCATCTTCCAGGGCCCTGTGCTGTTGCCCGCAAAAGTGCATGCCGGCGAGTTGCAGGGCGCCGTTCAGGCCGGTGGGGCGCTGCAAGTGGCGGGCCTTGGCAAAGCGTTGCTTGAGGTTGATGTGCGGCAATGTGCGCAGCAGGCTGTCGAGGCCGTGCTGCTGCCACTCCTGGTGCAATTGCTGGCGGTCGTAGTCGCCCCAGCTGACCCAGGCCTGAAGCTGCCCGCGGTGGTGCCCCAGCCAGCGCTCGAAGCTTGCCCACACCTCGCGAAACGGCGCGGCGTTGTCCACGTCGGCCTGGCTGATGTGGGTCAGCTCACGGCAGAACGGGGTCAGCTGCGGCCGCCGCCGTGGCTTTACAAAACGCTGGAAATGGTCGACCTCGCGGCCTTCGCGGGTCACCAGGCTTGCGCCGATTTCAATGATTTCCATCTCTGTGACCGGCCACCCACCATCGTCGGTGGTGGCTTCCAGGTCGATCACCAACCAATGGCCCATACCAGGCTCCCATGCAGATCCTGCTAGAGCGTAGCCAATGTACGGGCATACGGCATCCTATGGCATTTTGCCGCCTGCTTTGGCACAAAGAGCAGACGCCAGTAGTTGTGCCGCCCCTGGAAAACGCCTAGCTTAGGCGCATACAGGCATAAACCGTGATGAGTGTCCGTCTTGACTCCAGCGCCCGGCCTCAAGGCCTTGTCCACCCTGATGCTGCTGGCCGTGTTCTGGTTGGCGGCACCGGTATGGGCTGGCGAGGCGGTTGAAGTGAAGATTGGCGCAGCCCATTTCCCGCCTTACACAGTGCGCCCCGAGCAAGGTGCCGATACCGGTTTGCTGCCGCAGTTGGTCGATGCACTCAACCGGGCGCAGCAGCACTATCACTTCGTTCTGGTACCTACGTCTATCCAGCGGCGCTTCGGTGACTTCCAGCAGGGCCGCACCGACATGGCCATTTTCGAGAACCCACAATGGGGCTGGGAGCAGATTGCCCATCAGACCGTGGACATGGGCCTGGAAGATGCCGAAGTGTTCGTCGCCCGCAAGGCAAACGGCAGTGATCCGCGTTACTTCGACGACCTGCGTGGCAAACGCCTGGCCTTGTTCAACGGCTACCACTATGCGTTCGCCAGCTTCAACGCTGACCCCGATTACCTGCGCAAGACATACAACGCGACCCTGACCTATTCCCACGACAGCAACCTGCTGATGGTGCAGGCCGGCCGCGCCGATATTGCCCTGGTCACGCGTTCCTACCTCAGCGATTTCCTGGCACGCAACCCGGCGAGCAGGGCGCAGCTGGTGCCTTCGCAACGCATTGACCAGGTCTATCACCACTACGCCTTGCTGCGCCCGGGGGCGCCTATTGGCGAGCAGACGTTCGCTGCACTGCTGCGTGGCCTGCGTGACAGCGGTGAACTGGCGCGGATTTTCGAGCCCTACCGCATCACAGTCAGCACGCGCAGGCCTTGATTCCCGCCCGACGGCCTCGCCCATGTTCTCGAAGAATGACTCAGACCTGCCGGTTGGCGGTCTTGCGGCAATGCACCAGTGCATCGCGGATCATGAAGTTGACCAAGGTCGGCGACACCCCCAGTTCCTTGGCAATGTCCTTTTGCGGTACCCCATGCAGGCGGTACATCTCGAACGCATAGCGGGTACGTTGCGGCAGCTCGTTCAGCGCTTCGGCAATGTCGTCCAGCGCGGCAAGGTTGATATGGGTGGCTTCGGGCGAGGCGTTCTGGATAACCACATTCAGGCCTTCCTCCTCGCTGCCGGAGTACTTCAGCTCCATCGTCTGCTTGCGGTAGTGGTCGATCGCAAGGTTACGCACGATCTGGAACAGGTAGCTTAGCTGCGCCTTGAACGACGAAGTGATCTGCGGGGCAGCGCCGAGCCGGAAGAAGGCGTCTTGCACCACATCCTCGGCGCGGGAGCGGCAGCCAGTGATGCGGGCAGCAATCTTGACCAGGATGCTGCGGTTGTCGACGAAGGCCTGCAGTAATGGTGAATCGCACTTACTTGTGGATAGTTGTTCCGCCATGGAAATCACCTTGTCACAGAGGGGAAAGGAGGCACCCAAGGGTGGGTCGCTTCCTACGACGTGCGACAAGCTATTCATAATGATAATGATTGTCAAATGCGAAACTAAATTATTATTGGGTATTTCTGTTCTAAGGGGGCATACCTCAAGGTATGCCCCCAACCTTGACGCAGCGCAAAACCCTCACCCCCGCTAATTTCTGCCCCCGTCCATCCGTTCCCCTGTGTACATCCCCGGTCGCCGCTCGCTGCCCGCCCATGTTCGCGGCGTAGCCGGCACGCCCTAACAGACACTGGCAGGAACACCCCATGACGGACGCCTTCGAACTCCCGCTCTCGCTGGTCCAGGCCCTGGCGCAACGCGCCGTGCAGACCCCGGACAGGATTGCCCTGCGCTTTCTCGCCGACACCCCCGGCGAGCAGGCCGTGCTCAGCTACCGGGACCTCGACCAGCGTGCACGCACCATCGCCGCTGCCTTGCAGGCGCGCGCCAGCTTCGGTGACCGTGCCGTGTTGCTGTTCCCTAGCGGGCCAGATTACGTGGCGGCGTTTTTTGGCTGCCTGTATGCGGGCGTGATCGCGGTGCCGGCTTACCCGCCGGAGTCCGCGCGGCAGCATCACCAGGCGCGTTTGCTGTCGATCATCGCCGATGCCGAGCCGCGCCTGCTGCTGACCGTGGCGGCACTGCACGACAACCTGAACGGCCTGGAGGCACTGGCGGCAGATAACGCGCCCGAGCTGCTTGCCGTGGATGGCCTGGACCCGTTGCTGGCCTCGAGCTGGCACGCGCCCGAGCTCCAACGCGATGACATCGCCTTCCTGCAGTACACCTCCGGTTCCACCGCGCTGCCCAAGGGCGTGCAGGTCAGCCATGGCAACCTGGTGGCCAACGAGCAACTGATCCGCCAAGGCTTTGGCATCGACCTCAACCCCGACGATGTGATCGTCAGCTGGCTACCGCTGTACCATGACATGGGCCTGATCGGCGGCCTGCTGCAGCCAATCTTCAGTGGTGTGCCTTGCGTGCTGATGTCGCCGGGGTACTTCCTGGCCCGGCCGTTGCGCTGGTTGCAGGCCATCAGCGAATACGGTGGCACCATCAGCGGTGGCCCCGACTTCGCTTATCGCCTGTGCAGCGAGCGGGTCAGCGAGGCTTCGCTGGCCGGGCTTGACCTGAGCCGCTGGCGCGTGGCCTATTCTGGCTCCGAGCCGATCCGCCAGGACAGCCTGGCCACCTTTGCCGACAAGTTCCAGGCCTGCGGCTTCGACCCGCAGAGCTTCTTTGCCAGTTATGGCCTGGCCGAAGCCACCCTGTTCGTCAGCGGCAGCCGTCGTGGCCAGGGCATCGCTGCACTGGAGCTGGACGCCGAAGCCTTCGCTGGCAACCGCGCCGAGCCAGGCAAAGGCAGCGTGCTGATGAGCTGTGGCTACCCGCAGCCCGGGCATGCGGTACGCATTGTCGAGCCGCAGCACTTGCAGGTGCTGGGCGACAACCAGATCGGCGAAATCTGGGCCGGTGGCCCGAGCATCGCGCTGGGTTACTGGCGCAACCCTGAAGCCAGCGCCCGTACGTTCGTCGAAATGGACGGCCAGACCTGGCTGCGTACCGGCGACCTGGGTTTCATGCGTGAGGGCGAGGTGTTCGTTACCGGGCGCCTGAAAGACATGCTGATCGTGCGCGGACAGAACCTGTACCCACAGGACCTGGAAAAAACCCTCGAGCGCGAAGTTCAGGTGCTGCGTAAAGGCCGTGTGGCGGTGTTCGCCGTCGAGCACCAAGGCGAGGAGGGCATCGGTGTCGCGGTGGAGATCAGCCGCAACGTGCAAAAGGCACTCAAGCCCCAGGACCTGATCAAGACCCTGCGCCAGGTCATCGCCGACGCCTGCCGACAGGCCCCGGCCGTGGTCCTGCTGCTGAACCCCGGCGCGCTGCCGAAGACCTCCAGCGGCAAGTTGCAGCGCTCTGCCTGCCGCCTGCGCATGGACGATGGCAGCCTGGACTGCTATGCCCGTTTCCCTGAGGTGAGCGAAGCCGGTACCCGTGCAACCGCTGGCGATGAGCTACAAGCACGCATCGCCGCTGTGTGGCGCGACATCCTCAAGGTAGAGGCGGTGGCCGCGGACGACCACTTCCTGCTGCTGGGCGGTAACTCCATCGCCGCCACTCAGGCCACAGCGCGCCTGGCCGATGAGTTGGGTATCGACATGAGCCTGCGTACCCTGTTCGAGGCGCCGGTACTGGCCGACTACAGCAAGGCTGTGGCACAGATCATCGCCGATGGCGCCGCAGGCACCGCAGCGATCACCACGCTGGCGCGCGCCCAGGCATTGCCCCAGTCGCTGGCGCAAAACCGCTTGTGGCTGCTGTGGCAGCTGGAACCGCAATCAGCGGCCTACAACATTCCTGCCGGCTTGCACCTGCGTGGCGAGCTGGATATCAACGCTCTGCACGTGGCCTTCGAGGCACTGGTGGCGCGCCATGAATCGCTGCGTACCGTGTTCAGCGAAGAGAATGGCCAGGCGCTGCAGCGTATCCTGCCGCAGCAGCCGCTCAGCCTGCACCGCCTGGACCTTGAAGGGCACTCGCCCGAGCAGGTTGCCGCGCAGCGTGAAACCGAGGCCCGCCAGCCGTTCGACCTCACCCAGGGGCCGCTGTTGCGGGTAACCCTGGTGCGCCTGGGCGACGAAGAGCATCAGCTGTGGGTGACCCTGCACCACATCGTTGCCGACGGCTGGTCGCTGAACATCCTGCTCGAAGAATTCGCCAAGCTGTATGCCGCTCGCTGCCAAGGCCTGGAGGCCAACCTGGCGCCGCTGCCCCTGGGTTACGCCGACTACGGCAGCTGGCAGCGGCAATGGCTGGCTGACGGTGAAGCCGAGCGCCAGTTGCAGTACTGGAAGGCACACCTTGGTGGTGAGCTGCCGGCGCTCGACCTGTGCACTGACCACCCGCGCGCCAGCCAGCGCGCCAGCCAGCGCGAACACAGCGCCGCGCGCTTCAGCCTCAAGGTGCCAGCCAGGCTTGGCGAAGCGCTCAAGGGCCTTGCCCACCAGCAGCAGGCCAGCCTGTTCATGGTCCTGCTGGCAGGTTGGCAGGCGCTGCTGCAGCGCTACAGCGGCCAGGCCGATATCCGCGTCGGCGTGCCCAACGCCAACCGCCCGCGCCTGGAAACCCAAGGCATGGTCGGTTTCTTCATCAATACGCAGGTGCTGCGCGCGCAATTCGATGGCCGTCACTCGTTTACCCAGTTGCTGACCCAGGTACGTCAGGCCACCTTGCAAGCCCAGGCTAATCAGGACCTGCCCTTCGAACAGCTTGTCGAAGCCCTGCCCGATGCGCGCGAGCAGGGCCTGTTCCAGGTCATGTTCAACCACCAGCAACGCGACCTGTCAGCCCTGCGGCGCCTGCCAGGGCTGTTGGCCGAAGAACTGGCGTGGCACAGCCGCGAAGCCAAGTTCGACTTGCAGTTGCACAGTGAGGAGGACCATCTGGGCCGCCTGAGCCTGGCCTTCGACTATGCCGCGGAGCTGTTCGAGGCCAGCACCGTCGAACGTCTGGCCCATCACCTGCTGGCGTTGCTGGAACAGGTGTGTGCCGCGCCGCAGCAGGCGCTGGGCGACGTGCAACTGCTGGATGAGCCCGGCCGTGCGCAGCTGCTGGGTTGGGGCCAGGCACCGGCCGCCGCAGCGCAGCACCTGTTGGTCGAACAACTTCATGAGCAGGCACGCCTGACGCCGCAACGCACCGCCCTGGTTTGGGACGGGGGCAGCCTGGATTACGCCGGGCTGCACCAGCAAGCCAACCGCCTGGCCCACTACCTGCGTGACAAAGGCGTCGGCCCCGATACCTGTGTGGCCATTGCTATCGAGCGCTCACCGCAATTGCTGGTCGGCCTGCTAGCCATTCTCAAGGCTGGCGGTGCCTACGTGCCGCTGGATGTAGATTACCCTGCCGAACGCCTGGCCTACATGCTGGCCGACTGCGACGCCCGGTTGCTACTGAGCCACAGCAGCCTGCTGGGCAAGCTGCCGCAGGTCGACGGTGTCAGCGCCATTGCCCTCGACCAGTTGCACCTGGACAGCTGGCCCAGCCATGCCCCCGGCCTGCACCTGCACGGCGACAACCTGGCCTACGTTATCTATACCTCCGGCTCCACCGGGCAGCCCAAGGGCGTAGGCAATACCCATGCGGCGTTGGCCGAGCGCCTGCAGTGGATGCAGACGACCTATGCGCTGAATGACAGCGACGTGCTGATGCAGAAGGCGCCGATCAGTTTCGACGTCTCGGTGTGGGAATGCTTCTGGCCGCTGGTCACCGGCTGCAAGCTGGTGCTCGCCGGCCCTGGTGAACACCGCGACCCACAGCGTATCGCTGCCTTGGTGCAGGCTTATGGGGTGACTACGCTGCACTTTGTACCGCCGCTGTTGCAGGTGTTCGTCCAGGAGCCGCAGGCAGGTGCCTGCAGTAGCTTGCGCCGGGTGTTCTCGGGTGGCGAAGCGTTGTCCGCCGCGCTGCGTGACCGCTTGCTGCAGGTGCTGCCGCAGGTGCAGCTGCACAACCGGTACGGCCCGACCGAAACCGCCATCAACGTCACCCACTGGCACTGCCAGGTGGCGGACGGCGAGCGCTCGCCCATCGGCCGCCCGCTGGGCAATGTGCTGTGCCGCGTGCTGGACGATGAGCTGGAACTGAGCGCCCCCGGTGTGCCGGGCGAGCTGTACCTCGGTGGCGCGGGCCTGGCCCGTGGTTACCTGGGCCGCCCCGGCCTCACTGCCGAGCGCTTCGTACCCCAGGCCGACGGCAACGGTCAGCGTCTGTACCGCAGTGGCGATCGCGCCCGCTGGCAGGTTCAGCTGGAGGCCCTGGAATACCTTGGCCGCCTCGACCAGCAGGTCAAGGTGCGTGGTTTCCGCGTCGAGCCCGAGGAAGTGCAGGCCTGCCTGCTGGCACAGGCGGGTGTGGAACAGGCGCTGGTGTTGATACACAAGGACGCCGTTGGCGCGCAACTGGTCGGCTATTACAGTGGCAGCGCTCAGCCTGCCGAGGTGCTGGCCGTGCTGGCTGAGCAATTGCCAGCCTACATGGTGCCGGCGCAACTCATCCCGATGGCACAGATGCCACTGGGCCCCAGCGGCAAGGTCGACCGCAAGGCACTGCCTGCTCCAGTGTGGCAGCAGCGTGAGCATGTCGAGCCACGAACCGAGCTGCAACAACAGGTCGCAGCCATCTGGCGCGACGTGTTGAATCTGCCGCGCATTGGCCTGCAGGACGACTTCTTCGCCCTCGGTGGCCACTCGTTGCTGGCGACTCAGATCGTTTCGCGCACCCGTCAGGCCTGCGATGTCGAGTTGCCGCTCAAGGCCCTGTTCGAAACCAGCGAGCTGGGCGCCTTCTGTGCCGAGATCGCCCGCCTGCGCGCGGCCGGCGAGCGCAATCTGCAAGGTGCAATCGCCCGTGTCGACCGCCGTCAGGCGGTGCCGCTGTCGTACTCGCAGCAGCGAATGTGGTTCCTCTGGCAGATGGAGCCGGACAGCCCGGCGTACAACGTCGGCGGCATGGCACGCCTGCGCGGCACCTTGCATGTGGACGCTTTCGAGCGTGCGCTGCAGGCGCTGATCGTGCGCCACGAAACCTTGCGCACCACGTTCCCCAGCATCGACGGCGTGCCGTACCAGTGCGTGGCCGAAGACAGCGGCCTGCATCTGGACTGGCAAGACTTCAGCGCTTTGTCAGACGATGCCCGCCAGCAACGTTTGCAACAACTGGCCGACGACCAGGCGCACCAGCCCTTCGACCTGGAGCGTGGTCCGCTGCTGCGCGCCTGCCTGGTCAAGGCCAACGAGCGCGAGCACTTCTTCGTGCTGACGCTGCACCACATCGTCACCGAAGGCTGGGCCATGGACATCTTCGCCCGCGAGCTGGGCGAGCTGTACGAAGCCTTTGTCGATGACCGCGAGTCGCCACTGGCGCCGCTGCCGGTGCAGTACCTGGACTACAGCGTGTGGCAACGGCAATGGCTGGAAAGCGGCGAGGGCGCTCGACAACTGGCCTACTGGAAGCACCGCCTGGGCGACGAGCACCCGGTGCTGGCGTTGCCTGCCGACCGCCCGCGTCCGGCAGTCCAGAGCCACCGTGGCGAGCTGTACCGCTTCGAACTCGATCCGGCACTGGTGGCCCGCGTGCATGCTTTCAATAGCCAGCGCGGCCTGACCCTGTTCATGACCATGACCGCCACCCTGGCCGCCTTGCTGCACCGTTACAGTGGCCAGCGCGACCTGCGTATCGGCGCGCCGGTGGCCAACCGCATCCGCCCGGAGAGCGAAGGCCTGATCGGTGCCTTCCTCAACACCCAGGTGCTGCGTTGCGAGCTGGACGGGCAGATGACCGCCAGTGAACTGCTGGAGCAGCTGCGTCAGGTTGCCATCGAAGGCCAGTCGCACCAGGACCTGCCGTTCGACCAACTGGTAGAGGCCCTGCAGCCACCGCGCAGCAGTGCCTACAACCCGTTGTTCCAGGTGATGTGCAACGTGCAGCGCTGGGCCTTCCAGCAAAGCCGCACGCTGGCCGGCATGCAGGTGGACTACCTGGTCAACGATGCCAGCGCCACCAAGTTCGACCTGTACCTGGAGGTGACCGACCTGGACGGCCGGCTTGGCTGCTGCCTGACCTACAGCCGCGACCTGTTCGACGCGCCGCGCATCGCGCGCATGGCCGAGCACTGGCAACAACTGCTGGTCGGTTTGCTCGACAACCCGCACCACCGCCTGTGCGAACTGCCGATGCTGAGCAGTGCCGAGCAACAAGTGCTTACAGGCCAATTGCAGGGCGAACACGATTTCGACCTTGGCCAGACCCTCCACGGTCTGTTCGCCGCCCAGGCCGCGCGCACGCCACAGGCGGGCGCGTTGACCTTCGCCGGCCAGCACTTGACCTACGCCGAGCTCGACCAGCAGGCCAACCGCCTGGCGCGTGCCCTGCGCGAACGGGGTGTCGGCCCGCAGGTGCGGGTGGGCCTGGCGCTGGAGCGCTCGCTGGAAATGGTCGTCGGCCTGCTGGCCATCCTCAAGGCCGGCGGCGCCTATGTACCGCTCGACCCCGAGTACCCGCTCGACCGCCTGCGCTACATGATCGAAGACAGCCGCATCGGCTTGCTGCTCAGCCAGCGTGCGCTACTGCACACCCTGGGCGAGTTGCCTGAAGGCGTGGCCAGCTGGAGCCTGGAAGATGATGCCGCCAGCCTGGCGGCGTACAGCGATGCGCCGCTGGACAACCTCAGCCTGCCGCAGCACCAGGCTTACCTGATCTACACCTCAGGCTCTACCGGCAAACCCAAGGGCGTGGTGGTCAGCCATGGCGAGTTCGCCATGCACTGCCAGGCGGTGATCGCTGCATTCGGCATGCGCAGCGATGACTGCGAGCTGCACTTCTATTCCATCAACTTCGACGCTGCCAGCGAGCGCCTGTGGGTGCCGCTGTTGTGTGGTGCGCGCGTGGTATTGCGCGCCCAGGGGCAGTGGGGCGCCGAGGACATCTGCCAGTTGGTGCGCGAGCAGCAGGTGAGCATTCTGGGCTTTACCCCCAGCTACGGCAGCCAGCTGGCGCAGTACCTGGGCGGGCGGGGCGAACAATTGCCGGTACGCCTGGTGATTACCGGGGGCGAGGCGCTGACCGGCGAGCACCTGCAGCGTATTCGCCAGGCCTTTGCGCCGCAGCAGTGCTTCAATGCGTACGGCCCGACCGAAACCGTGGTCATGCCGCTGGCGTGCCTGGCCCCAGAGGCCTTGCCAGCAGACCTTGGCAGCGTACCGATCGGCCGCGTCATCGGTAGCCGTACGGCCTACATCCTCGACGAGGATCTGGCCTTGTTGCCGCAAGGCGGCATTGGCGAACTGTATGTCGGCGGCGCCGGCCTGGCCCAGGGTTACCACGACCGGCCAGGCCTCACTGCCGAGCGCTTTGTCGCCGACCCGTTCAGTGCCGAAGGCGGGCGCCTGTACCGTACCGGCGACCTGGTACGTCTGGGTACCGATGGCCTGGTGGAGTATGTCGGCCGTGCCGACCAGCAGGTGAAGATCCGCGGCTTCCGCATCGAACTGGGCGAAATCGAGAGCCGCCTGCAAGCGCACGAGGCTGTCGACGAGGCCGTCGTGCTGGCGCTGGACTTGCCGGGCGGCAAGCAACTGGTGGGCTATCTGGTGTGCAGGCAGGCCACCGCCGGTAACGACGTGCAACAACTGCTGCGCGAAGCGGTGAAAGCCGATGCCCGCCAGCACCTGCCCGACTACATGGTGCCTGCGCACCTGGTGCTGATCGATAGCCTGCCGCTGATGGGCAACGGCAAGCTCGACCGCCGTGCGCTGCCGCTGCCGGACCTTGAGCAGGCGCGCCAGCAATACCAGGCCCCTGGCAATGAGGTGGAAGCACAGTTGGCGCAGATCTGGCGCGAGGTGCTCAACGTTGCCCGGGTCGGCGTGCAGGACAACTTCTTCGAGCTGGGGGGCGACTCGATCCTGTCGATTCAGGTGGTCAGCCGCGCCCGGCAGGCCGGCTTGCAATTCACCCCACGCGACCTGTTCCAGCATCAGACCATCCAGACCCTGGCAACTGTGGTCCAGCTCAGCGAAGCCGCGAGCACCGTCGAGCAGGGCCTGCGCCAGGGCCAGGCCGGGCTGACGCCGATCCAGCACTGGTTCTTCGACAGTGACCTGCCACAGCCGCAACACTGGAACCAGGCCGTGCTGCTGGAGGTGCGCCAACCCTTGGTTGAGGCCACCCTTGAACAGGCATTGGCTGCGCTGGTGCAGCACCATGACAGCCTGCGCCTGCGCTTCAGCGACGCCCAGGGCCGCTGGCAGGCGCAGTACGCGCAGCCTGGCGCCGAGCAACTGCTGTGGAGCGCCACTGTCGCCGATTTCAATGATTGTCAGGCACTCTACACTGACGTGCAGCGCAGCCTGGACCTGCAACAGGGGCCGCTGCTGCGCGCCTTGCTGGTGCGTGACGGGCAGGGCACCCAGCGGTTGTTGCTGGCGATCCATCACCTGGTGGTCGATGGTGTGTCCTGGCGGGTGCTGCTGGAAGACCTGCAGGCGCTGTACCGTGGCCAGCCTCTGCCGGCCAAGACCCACGCCGTCGGCGACTGGGCGGCGCGCCTGGCCAGCTACGCCGGCAGCGATTCGCTGCGTGACGAACTGGCCTGGTGGCAAGACCAGCTAGGCGGTGTGCGTCGCGAATTGCCGTGCGACCATCCGCAGGGCGGCAATTTGCATCGCCACGCTCAAACCCTGGCCATCGGCCTGGACGTGGAGCAAACCCGGCAGCTGTTGCAACTGGCCCCGGCGGCTTACCACACCCAGGTCAACGACCTGCTATTGACTGCACTGGCGCGGGCCTTGTGCCGCTGGAGCGGCGATGAAGAAGTGCTGGTGCAGCTCGAAGGCCATGGCCGTGACGGGTTGTTCGAAGACATGGACCTGACCCGCAGCGTCGGCTGGTTCACCAATACCTACCCACTGAGCCTGCGTCCGCTGCCAGGTGAAGACGACGCGGCGCGGGCCGGTTCGATCAAGCGCATCAAGGAACAACTGCGCCATGTACCGCACAAGGGCCTGGGCTACGGCGTACTGCGCTACCTGGCGGATGCCGCCGGGCGCGAGCAGATGGCGGCCTTGCCGCAGGCGCGCATCACCTTCAACTACCTGGGCCAGTTCGACCAGCAGTTCGACAGTACGGCCTTGTTCCAGCCCCTGGAGGCCCCGGCCGGGTTGGCGCATGATCTCGATGCGCCGTTGCCCAACTGGTTGAGCGTCGATGGCCAGGTGTATGGCGGTGCTCTGCAACTGCGCTGGACCTTCAGCGCCGAGCGCTACGACCAGCAGACCATCGCGCGTCTGGCTGAGGGCTATCGTCAGGAGCTGCTGGCGCTGGTCGCGCATTGCCTGGCCGATGGCAATGGCAGCTTCACCCCATCGGACTTCCCGCTGGCGCACCTGACTCAGGAGCAGATCGACGCATTGCCGGTCCCGGCCGCGCAGATCGAGGACGTTTACCCGCTGACGCCGATGCAGGAAGGCATGCTGCTGCACACCCTGCTGGAGCCGGGCACTGGCCTGTACTACATGCAGGACCGCTACCGCATCAACAGCGCCCTCGACCCCGAGCGTTTCGCCCAGGCCTGGCAGGCCGTGGTGGCGCGCCACGAAGCGTTGCGCGCCTCGTTCAGCTGGAACAGCGGCGAGGCGATGCTGCAGATCATCCACAAGCCGGGCAACCTGGCGGTGGACTACCAGGACTGGCGCGGCCTGGCCGACGATACCCAGGAGCAGCGCCTGCAGGCCCTGCACAAGCAGGAGCGCGAGGCCGGCTTTGCCTTGCTCAGCGAGGCACCGTTCCACCTGCGCCTGGTGCGCGTGGCCGATGAACGCTACTGGTTCATGATGAGCAACCACCACATCCTTATCGATGCCTGGTGCCGCTCGCTGTTGATGAACGATTTCTTCGAGGTCTACCAGGCCCTTGGCGAAGGCCGTCAGGCCCAACTGCCGGTGCCACCGCGTTACCGCGATTACATCGGTTGGCTGCAACGCCAGGGTCTGGACGACGCACGCGCCTGGTGGCAGGCCAACCTGGCCGGCTTCGAACGTGCCACAGCCATCCCGAGCGACCGCCCGCTGCGCCATGACCACGCCGGTAGCGGCATGGTCGTCGGCGATTGTTATACCCGCCTTGAGGTGAATGATGGCGTGCGTCTGCGCGAACTGGCCCAGGCCCATCAGCTCACCGTCAACACTTTCGCCCAGGCGGCCTGGGCCCTGGTGCTGTCGCGCTACAGCGGCGACCGCGACGTGGCCTTTGGCGTAACCGTGGCCGGGCGCCCGGTGAGCATGCCGCAGATGCAGCGCACCGTCGGCCTGTTCATCAACAGCGTGGCCCTGCGCGTGCAGTTGCCCGCGGCGGGTGAGCGTTGCAGCGTACGCCAGTGGCTGCAGGGCCTGCTGCAAAGCAACATGGAACTGCGCGAGTACGAATACTTGCCGCTGGTGGCGATCCAGGCGTGCAGCGAGCTGCCCAAGGGCCAGCCGCTGTTCGACAGCCTGTTCGTGTTCGAGAATGCGCCGGTTGAAACCGCCGTGCTCGATCACGCCCAGCACCTGAACGCCAGCTCCGACTCGGGCCGTACCCACACCAACTTCCCGCTGACGGCGGTGTGTTACCCGGGTGATGACCTGGGCCTGCACCTGTCGTTTGACCAGCGTTACTTCGATTACCCGACCGTCGAGCGCCTGCTGGCCGAGTTCAAGCGCCTGCTGCTGGCGCTGGTACAAGGTTTTGAAGGGGAGGTGAGCGAGCTACCGCTGTTGAGCGCCCAGGAGCAAGGTTTCCTGCTGGAGGACTGCAACCGGACCGAGCGGGTTTATCCGCTGGAACAGAGCTACATCGCGCAGTTCGAAGCGCAGGTCGTGGCGCATCCACAGCGTACCGTGGCCCGCTGCCTGGAGGCATCCTATGATTACGCCGGGCTGAACCTGGCGGCCAACCGCCTGGGCCATGCGCTGGTAGCTGCCGGGGTCTGCGTGGACCAGCCAGTGGCACTGCTTGCCGAGCGTGGGTTGCCGCTGCTGGGCATGATTGTCGGCAGCTTCAAGGCCGGCGCCGGCTACCTGCCGCTGGACCCGGGCCTGCCAGCGGCGCGCCTGCAAAGCATCATCCAGCTCAGCCGCACGCCAGTGCTGGTGTGCAGCGCGGCCTGCGCCGAGCAGGGGCGGCAGTTGCTCGGTGAGCTGGAAACTGCGCTGCGGCCGCAACTGCTGGTCTGGGAAGACGTCCAGGCCAACCCGATCGCAAGCCACAACCCGGGTGTCCACAGTGGCCCGGACAACCTCGCCTACGTGATCTACACCTCAGGCTCGACCGGCCTGCCGAAAGGGGTGATGGTCGAGCAGCGCGGCATGCTCAACAACCAACTGAGCAAGGTGCCTTACCTGGCGCTGAGCGAGCAGGACGTGATTGCCCAGACCGCTTCGCAAAGCTTCGACATCTCGGTCTGGCAGTTCCTGGCTGCGCCGCTGTTCGGCGCCAAGGTAGAGATCGTGCCTAACGCCATCGCCCACGACCCGCAGGGCCTGCTGGCGCACGTGCAGGCCACCGGCATCACCGTGCTGGAGAGCGTGCCGTCCCTGATCCAGGGCATGCTGGCCAGCGACCACCAGGCCCTCGACGGCCTGCGCTGGATGCTGCCGACCGGCGAGGCCATGCCACCGGAGCTGGCGGCGCAGTGGCTGCAGTGCTACCCGCAGATCGGCCTGGTCAATGCCTATGGCCCGGCGGAGTGCTCGGATGACGTGGCGTTCTTCCGCGTCGATGCCGCCTCGACCCAAGGCAGCTACCTGCCAATCGGCACGCCAACCGATAACAACCGCCTGTACCTGTTTGGCGAGGACCAGAAGCTGGTGCCGCTGGGGGCGGTGGGCGAGTTGTGCGTGGCGGGTGCGGGTGTAGGCCGTGGCTACGTCGGTGACCCGGTGCGCACGGCACTGGCGTTCATTCCTCACCCTTACGGGGCACCGGGAGAGCGCCTGTACCGTACCGGTGACCTCGCACGGCAGCGCCTGGACGGTGTGCTGGAGTACGTCGGGCGCATCGACCACCAGGTGAAGATTCGCGGCTATCGCATTGAGCTGGGCGAAATCGAGGCCCGGCTGCATGAGCAGGCGGAAATTCGCGATGCCGCTGTGGCGGTGCAGGAGGGCGTGAACGGCAAGCATCTGGTTGGCTACCTGGTGGCGCACCAGGGCGTAAGTGCCGATGCCGCGTTGCTGGAGCAGGTCAAGCAACGACTGCGTGCCGAGTTGCCGGAGTACATGGTGCCCTTGCACTGGGGCTGGTTCGACAGCTTGCCGCACAACGCCAACGGCAAGCTCGACCGCAAGGCCCTGCCAGCCATCGACATCGGCGTGCAGCATAGCCAGGCCTATCAGGCGCCACGTAACGAACTGGAAGACCTGTTGGCGGGTATTTGGGCCGATGTGCTCAAGGCAGAGCGGGTAGGGGTGCACGACAACTTCTTCGAGCTGGGCGGGCATTCATTGCTGGCCACGCAGATCGCTTCGCGGGTGCAGAAGCAGCTACAGCTGAACGTGCCGCTGCGGGCGATGTTCGAGTGCAGCACGGTGGAGGCGTTGGCCGAGTATGTACAGGGGCTGCAGGGCAGTGCGCTGGATGATGACAAGGTCGACCGGCTCAGTGACCTGATGGCGGAACTGGAGGGGCTGTGATGGGCAGGGGCGCTTGGCGCCCCTTTCAATGGTCACGGTACTAAGACTATGTGAGAAAAGAGACGTCGCGATCACCGCATGGAACAAGCCAGTGAGACCATGCCGGCAGTCACTGGTTTTTCCGCCAGAGAGGAGGAAACGCAGCGGTGTCACGTTGGCGTCGCAGAGCATGTGGATTTTGGTTGTCAGGCCACTACGACTGGGTTCTAGAGCGTAATCGGCAGGCTCATCAGGCGGCCTTTTTTGAGCGCCAGGTGACGAACTGGTGCCCGATCTCAGGCAAATTGAAAGTCATTCACGGTTTACCTACCATTTTTACCAGTTCCCCTATCTTTGCGAGGGATTCAATATGGGTAACCGCGTACCCTATTTACTCCGGAGATCTGGAGCTACCAGCATGAATAGTTCATCAAACTCGTCTTACTTCTATCAGAGGAGTTCCCTTGTTTCGATGATGCAGGGGAACCAGCTTCGCTCCGTTTTTCGGACGCCTGATATGCCCTTGGCCGAGCAAAGCGTCGAGAGTGGTGAGGCATACCATCTGTTCTCAATAGACGGCAAGGCCTCGGTGCTGTCAGTACAGGACACTGACAAAGGGGAACATCACGCCTACTCTGTGTATGGCCATGATCGGAAACTACCGTCAACGCTTACATTACTAGGATTCAATGGCGAAGCATTCACTCTGATTTCGGGTTGCTATGCACTAGGCAATGGCTATCGATCATTCAGTCCCACTCTGATGCGATTCACCTCGCCGGATAGGCTGAGCCCGTTTGGAAAGGGGGGGGTAAATGCGTACTGTTATTGCAGTTGCGATCCTGTCAATAATGTGGACCCCAGCGGCCGGATGATGCGCAGGATAAGCCCTGTTTTGATACCGAAGCCGGTCATTACAATCAATTCCATAAATGAGCCTGATATATTCTCTAAAATCATCAGTTATCTAGACCTGCGTAGTGCGGCGGCACTTTCAAAGGTCAATAAACAGTTTTACAGTATGACCAGGGCGGCCTTTTCTAAGATGGAGGTTTCGCTGAGTGATCCTGAAAAATTGCTCGCTGCCTCGCAAAAGGGTACCGTCGGTCCGGGTGTTGGCCAATCCTCTGAACTTTTGGTAAAAAGGCCCGATATAAAACTTCCTCCCCAGTCAAAGCCTGATGGTGCGAGGGAGCAACTTATACGAAATATTGATGCCGCCAGAAAATTTCGGGCGGCTCAACGAAGCAGGTTATCTTCGTTCGACTCATCGTCGGGATCAGACTCCGAGGATGAGCTCCAACGCATTAGTCAAGGAATACGCAAAGCGATGAATGGCCCGCAGTTGTAGGAGCAACCGCGGGTTTGGTCGGGATGCCTGTCTCGATGAGTCTGTGGTTGAGGATTCAACCGCGAATAGGTCCGTACACGTTCAGACACTCTCCCCGACGATCTTACAGTCAGCGCTTGCCCAGAATCTTCCCAAGCATCTCCGGCCGTGGTGCCCCTTGCTGGCTTTGCAGGTTGCCTTGCTCATCTTGGTAGAAAATGGCCGGGGTCGCCTGCAACCCCATCTCTTCCATCAAGGCCATGTTCGCCGCCAGCTTCTTTTGCACAGCCTCTGGCACCTGTTCCAGCGCCTTCAGGGTGCTGGCCTTGCCGGCCTTCTCATGCTGTTGCAGTGCCTTGGCCGGGTCTTTCGCTGCCAGCAGCGCCGCCGACTTGCCCGGGCTGTCCTCGCGGATGATGCCGACCATGATATGGCGCAACTGCACCTTGCCCGACTCCACCCATGGCCGCGCCTGTTCCCAGAACATGTTGCAGTACGGGCAGTTCGGGTCGCTGAACAGGTACACCTTGCGCGGCGCGTCGGCCTTGCCATCGGCGATCCACGCGGTTTTTTCCATTTTCGCCCAGATTTCCTGGCTCATTGGAGCGTATACCAGCTTTTGCAGCGGCTCGGCGCTCAGGTCTTTGCCCTGTTCGTCGAACAGGCTGCCGACCAGCACGTGCTTGCCGTCGGGGGTCAGGTACAGGGCCAGGGCGTTGTTCTGGTACTCGGCGGCATAACCGCGCAGGCCGTTGGGCGCATCGAAGCTGCCCTTGATCACGGCCCCTTTGGCTTGCAGTTGCTGAACCGCCTTGGGCAGTTCTTCGGCTTGCAGGGCAGGGGCGGCCAGCAGGGTCAGGGACAGGGGCAGCAGTGCAGTCAATCGCATGTCAGTTTCCTTGTGCGGCAGGGGCGGGCGCAATGGCCCGGTCGAAAGGTTCCAGGGCGTGGCGCAGGCTGGCCCGGGACAGCTCGCCCAGGTGGCTGCCAACCAGCCGCCCGTTGGCGTCGTAGAACAGGGTGGTGGGCAAGGCCATGGAGCCGACGCGCTGGGCCAGCAGGCCGGTGCCGTCGAACAGCACGTGGGTCAGGCTCAGGCCGGTGGTGGCGAGGAAGGTGCTGACGTTTTCCGGGGTCTCGCCCTGGTTCACGAACAGGAAGGTCACGTGCGGGTAATCGCTCTGTGCCTGTTGCAGCACGGGCATCTCACGCCGACACGGTGGGCACCAGGTGGCCCAGATGTTGATGACCAGCGGCTTGCCGCGGTAGCTGTGCAATGCCACGGCCTGGCCGCCGGCGTTGTTCAGGCTCAGTTCGGGCAGCTCGGTGCCTTTGCTGTACAGGTGGCCGCCGAGGCTGGCCAGGCCCCAGAACAGTGCCCCGCTGAACAGCGCCCAGCCTAGCGGGCGGCGCAGGCCGGGGTGGCGCCAGCTTTGCCACAGGGCTCCGAGCACGATGCCGGCAAGGCCCGACCAGAACAGGAAGCCGCCGTCACGGATGTCGATGATTTGCAGGGGATCGTCCCGGTACATCGGCCAGTAGGCCAGTACGAAGCCGGCGCGGGCACACAGCAGGCCGATCAGGAACAGGTTGAACAGCGCCGATTCCGGGCTCTCGCCGCCACGTCGGGCGACCCACCAGCCGACCACGCTGGCGATCACCAGGGCGGTGAGCATCAGCAGGTGGTTGAGGGCCATGGTCAGTGGCCCGAGTGTTACGGTCAGCATCAGCCTTGGCTCCTGGTCTGGACCCAGTGTTGCTGGAACGCTGCTGCGTCCACCTCACCGGTGATGCGCCGCGCGCGGCGTTCTTCGCCTTCCGGGCCGATCCAGATGATGCTGGGGGGGCCGGGTACCTGGTAGCGCTGCAGCAGGGCCTTGCTGGCCGGGCTGTCGGCCGTCACGTCCAGGCGCAGCAGGTGCACGCCGGCCAGGCCGGCCTGTACGTCGCTGCGTGCGAACACCTGTTTTTCCATGACTTTGCACGACACGCACCAGTCGGCATAGTAGTCGAGCATCACCCACTGGCCGCGGGCTTTGGCCGCATCCAGCTCACGTTGCAGGTCTTCGGGGCGGCTGACGGTGACGAAGCGGTCTTCGGCGTGTTGGCTTGGGGCTGTCGCGGCGACGCCACCGGCGAACGGGCGTAGTGGCTGCCAGAGGTCGTCGCCGCCTGCTGCCGCACCGACCAGCAACAAGCCACCCCACAGCGCGCCGAGCAACGGCACTGCACGCAATGCCGGCAGCCGCTGCAGGGCCGGCCAGGCAGCCCAGGCCAGGGCGATCAGCCAGGCGCCGCTCAGTGCCAGCAGCAAGGTCGCAGGCAGCAGGCTGCGCACGGTGTACAGCGCCATGGCCAGGAACACGAAACCGAACACACCCTTGACCCGGTTCATCCACGCACCCGGGCGCGGCAGATAACGGTTGCCCAGGGTTACCAGCAACAGCAGCGGCACGCCCATGCCCAGGCCGAGGCTGAACAGCACCAGCGCGCCTTGCAGCACGTCGCCGCTCTGCGCGATGTACAGCAGCGCACCGGCCAACGGCGCAGTCATGCACGGGCCGAGTAACAGGCCGGACAACGTCCCGAGCAAAGCCGCGCCATACAGGTTGCCGCCACGGGTACCTTGCCCGGCGCGGTCCAGGCGGTCGCGCAGGGCGGCAGGCAGTTGCAGTTCGAAGGCGCCGAACATCGGCAGTGCCAGCAGCACGAACAGCCCCGCCAGGCTGCCCAGCAGCCAGGGTTGCTGCAGCCAGGCCTGCAGGCTGGCACCCAGCAGGGCAGCAACCACCCCGAGCCCGGCGTACACCAGGGCCATGCTCAGCACATAGACCCCGGCCAGCAGCCAGCCGCGCCGGGCACTGGCGCCATTGCCCAGCACCAGCCCGGCAAGGATCGGCAGCATCGGCAACGAGCAGGGGGTGAAGGCCAGCAGCAGGCCAAGGCCGAAGAACGCCAACAGGCTCCAGGCCAGGTGGCCTTGCTGAAGGCCGCTGGCCAGCGCCTGGTCGCTGGCTTGCTCGGCGGCCGGCGTTACGCTGCCACCCAAGTCGATCGAGGTGGTTTGCGGCGGGTAGCACAGGCCGGCGTCGGCGCAGCCCTGCCAGCCCAGGCGCAACTGACCCTGGGCGTTGGCAGGCAATAGCAGTTCAAGCTGGTCGCGGTACACCGCGCTGTCGCCGAAGAACTCGTCGTGATGGTTGAGTGCCGGTGGCAGTTGCGGGTGTTGCTCGGTGGGCAGGCCATCGAACTTCAGGCGCTTCTGGTACAGGTAGTAGCCCGGCTTGATCTGGAAGTACAGGCGCATCTGGCCGTCGGCCTGGCGGTCGTGGGTGAGTACGAAGGCTTGGTCAACCGGCAGGAAGTCTGGTTTCACATCGAACGGGTTGGCTTGCAACGGGCCGGCCAGTAGGAGTGTGAGGAAGAGCAGGAGAACGCGCATGTCTTCGCCTTGGCAGATCTGGGAATGGGGCCATGCTGGCTGGGGTTGATTAAATGAAGGTTAACGCGGGTGTTGGGGTTGGGGTGGTCAGGAGTAGTAAGAGTTTGGTTCTGGATTTGCAGGGGCTTCGTTGTTGGATTTTCGAGGGGGCGGCGTTGGAATTTTGAGGTGTTTGCCGGGAGATTTTCAGCGCCTGCGAGATCGAGCGCCGCCCGCGCGGCGCTTCGCGGGTAAACCCGCTCCTACGTTTGTTTCGGGCCAGTCCCTCCTGCACCAGGCGCGCGCGACCGCCTTGTTTGTACGACGCGATATCGAGACATGCGCCAAGGCGGTCGCGCGCAAATCTCACAGGAATAATTGGCCCGAAACAAACGTAGGAGCGGGTTTACCCGCGAAGCGCCGCGCGGGCGGCGCTCGATCTCACAGGCGCTGAAAATCTCGCGGCGAACACCTACCAGGCGCTGAAACTCTCCCGGCGAACACCTACCAGGCGCTGAAACTCTCCCGGCGAACACCTACCAGGCGCTGAAACTCTCCCGGCGAACACCTACCAGGCGCTGAAACTCTCCCGCCAAACACCTACCCGCCAAAGCGCGAATTCCGCCTCTTGCCCTATACACACCGCGACACATTGTCGGCTTGACTTTGCCTATACCCACCCAATTGCTGTAAAGTTGACGCCAAGGTCAGCTTTTCTCAAGCCAGGCCAAGAATCAAAAGAAAGGGCAGGCCCCAACTGCCCAGAGGATCAAGCATGTCCAACCGTGATATTTCCCGGCGCGCCTTCCTGCAAGGCGGCCTGATCGCTGGTGTCGGCGTGACCATGGCGCCACTTGGCAGCCAGGCCTTCGCCGCGTTGATGGAGGAGCGCGTTACCACTTCGCCGCAGAAGTGGATGAACCACGACGGCAAGGCGCGTTTCCGTAACGATGCCTTGTCCAAGGTCTGCGGCGACAAAGTGTTCGCCCGCGACATCCGCGCCAAGGACATGCCCGGGTGGCCCGCGCAGCAGGGCCATGCGCTGCTGCTCAAGGCCACCACGGTTGATCGTATCTATGCCGGGCATGACCTCAGCCTGCTCGGCACCGACCTGCAGCCGGACCGCATCGTCACCGCCGCCGACCTCGAACAGGACGGCATTGCCTGGCCCGAGGCCCATTCGCCCGACCCGCTGCTGCCGCCCGGCAAGGTGCCGATGTTCATCGGCCACCCGGTGGCGATCCTGATCTGGCACGACTTCGAGCGCTTCCGCCAGGCCAAGCGCAAGCTGCAGTTCAATCAGCAGGCGATCCGTTACGGTGCCCAGGCGCCGCTGTACCAGCGCGACCCTTATGGCAGCTTCCGCTTCGTACGGGTGGGCGGCGCCACGCCGTTCGACGACGATGAGTTCTCCAGCCTGAAGAACGCCATGCTGTTCCCCACCATTCTCAACCGCAAGCCGGTGTGGTCGAAGCAGCCCAACCAGCACGGCGACCTGACCGAGCAGGGGTTGTTCTACGCCAAGCGCATGGCCGAGCAGCTGGACAACCCGCCCGAGGACTGGCTGGTGTTCGACGAGCGCTACAAGACGCCGTCCATCGAACCTGCCGCGCTGGAGCCGGACAACGGTAACGGCTGGTATGACCTGGCCACGGGCACGCTGCACTTCGTGGTCGCCACTCAGTGCCCGTTCGAAGTGGCGCAGGAATGCGTGCACATGATCAAGCCGTCGCGCTTTGCCCTGAACACGCTGAACATGCATCCGGGCTATACCGTGGGCTATGGCTCAAAAGACAACAACATCTTCGTCTTCTATGCTGCGGTGGCTGCGCTTTACGGCGCCGGCGTGCCGATCCGCCTGGCCAACGACCGCTACGAGCAGTTCCAGAGCGGTATCAAGCGCCATGCCTTCGATATCCGCTACCAGCTGGCGGTGGACAAGAAGGACAACAGCTTCAAGATCTTCCGCGCCGACATGAGCTGCGACGGCGGCGGGCGCATCAACTACAGCCCGTCGGTGGCAGCCGTGGGCGCCACGGCAGCGCAGTCGATCTACTACATGCCACAGAACGACCTGTCGGTGACCGCCTACTATTCCCGTGGCGTCGAGGCCGGCTCCATGCGCGGTTACGGCACCCTGCAGAGCATGGCGGCCACCGAGATGATGGTGGATGAGATCGCCGGCCGCCTGGGCGTCGATGCCATCGACCTGCGCCGCGCCAACGCGCTGAAATCGGGCATGAAGAACACCCAGGGTGCGGTCCCGGCCGGCGCCCTGCGCCTGTACGAGATCCTCGACAAGGCCGCTGTGCACGAGTGGTGGCGCAACCGCGATGCACGCAAGCAACAGATGGACGCCAAGGACCCGGACCACTGGTACGGCGTCGGCTTCGCCATCTGCCAGAAGGACTTCGGCACAGGTTCCGAAGCGCCGATGGCCAGTGTCGAGTTCAGCGCCGATGGCCGCATCAGCCTGCGCCATATCGGCACCGAGCTGGGCACCGGCATGTCCACCTCCCAGGCTTTGGTGGTCAGCGATTTCCTCGGCCGTTCGGCCGACGAGGTGAAGACTGCAGTCACCGAATGGCCAGAGCTGCAATTGAGCACCAGCGGAAACCCGTACCTGATCAGCCAGCCGGAGCAGGACGCCGCGCTGCGCAACCCGCGCTGGGTCGGCAAGCTGGCGTCGCCATCGTCGGCGACCAATTCGGCGTTCTACTTCAGCCATGCCACCCGCGAAGCGGCGCGTGTGCTGTTCAATCATGGGTTGTGGCCGGCGGCCATGGCGATCTGGAGCCAAGGCCCGCACGGCGGCCAGGCCAACCCGCTGGTGGTGCGCCGTGAAAATGCGGTGTGGGTCAACGGTGAGCTGACCGGCAATGGCCTGGCGCCGATTCCGTTTGCCCAGCTGGCGCAGAAGGCCCACGACATGGGGCTGGTTACTGGCGTGAGCGTGCACGGCTTCAACCGCTGGAGCTGGGCCGAGGCCGACTTTGTCATCGATGGTGTGCGCGAGCGCTTCCCCCTCGATGCCATGGCGGTGAAGTATGGCGATGGTGCGGTGAATGCCAAGAAGGCGCAGATGGGCAGCCATGGCTATCACCTGCTCGACCGGCAGAATGCGGCCTACCCCGACACCCAGCTGAACAACGCCATGGTCACCTACTACAGCCCGGTGGCGACCATCGTCGAGGTCAAGGTCAACAAAGGCACCTTGGAGACGCAGGTGCTCAACCACCACAGTTGGGTCGAGTGTGGCCGGGTGCTGGTGCCGGAACTGGTCAAGGGCCAGCTCGAAGGCGGTATCGCCATGGGCATTGGCCATGCACTGACCGAAGAAATGCCGTTGTACGAGGGTGGGCCCGGGGAGGGCGACTGGAACTTCAACCGCTACCGCCTGCCGCATGCGCGCGATGTGGCGGTGTGGCAGCAGACCAGCGAAATCCTCCCGCCGCTGTCACCGACCGACCCCTCCAAGGGCATCGCCGAGGTGGTGATGATCCCGGTCGTCGGTGCCATCGGCAATGCCGTCGCGCATGCCATCGGCAAGCGCGTGCGCGATCTCCCCATCACCCCAGCCCGTATCAAGGAGGCCCTCAATGGCTAACCGTCCACTGCAACTGACGCTCAATGGTCAACCGGTCGGGCCGGTCGAGGTCCCTGCGGACCTGGCGATGATCGACTACCTGCACGAACACCAGAACCTCACCGGCTCGCGCCTGGGTTGCGGCCAGGGCATCTGCCACGCCTGCGTGGTGATCGTCGACAACCCCGACGGCACCAGCGAAGAAGTGCGCACCTGCATCACCGGTGCGCATTACTTCGAGGGCAAGAAGGTTCGCACCATCGAAGGCCATGCCAAAAAAGACGAGGCCGGCAACCTGACGCTCAACCCGATCCAGCAGAAGTTCGTCGACCTGTTCGCCTTCCAGTGCAGCTACTGCGCACCAGGCTTCGTCAACGCCGCTACCGTGCTGGTGGAAACGGCCCAGCGCCAGCCGCTGAAGAAGAGCGAAGTGGAAGACCGCATCGAGGCCAGCCTCGGTCACCACATCTGCCGCTGCACAGGCTACGTGCGTTACTACGATGCCACCCGCAAGGTGCTCAACGATCTCGGCCTGGTCAAGGAGGGTTGAACATGGGCTTCGTACGTAGCGCCTCGGCGTTGGCCCTCGGGCTGGCTGTCAGTTCGTTTGCCTTGGCGGCCGACGATGCGCAGGTCAAGCGCGGTGAATACCTGGCCCGCGCGGCCGACTGCATGGCCTGCCATACCGCCGAAGGCGGCGCGCCGTATGCGGGCGGCTTGCCGATCCATTCGCCGTTCGGCACCATTTATGGCAGCAATATCACCCCGGACAAACAGTACGGCATCGGCAACTACAGCGCCGACGAGTTCTTCGCCGCAGTCACCGAGGGCAAGCGCAAGGATGGCGCCAACCTTTATCCTGCGATGCCTTACACCTCGTACCACCTGATCAAGCGTGAAGACTCGGACGCGATCCTCGCCTACCTGATGACCATACCGCCGATCAACCGCCCGGCACCGCAGACCGCGTTGCGCTTCCCGTTCAATGTGCGCATGGGGCTCAGCGGCTGGAACATGCTATATGGCAAGAGCGTGCAACTGCAGCCGACCGAGGGCAAAAGCCCGGCCTGGCAGCGCGGCCAGTACATGGTCGAGGTCATGGGCCATTGTGGCGAATGCCATACCCCGCGCAACCCGATCGGTGCGCTGCAGCAGGACCAACGCCTGAGCGGCGGCCTGCTGGGTGGCTACCTGGCGCCAAGCCTGCTGGCCCAGGACCTGGCCGAGCGCGGCTGGACGCAGCCGGACCTGACCACCTTCCTCAAGCACGGCATCAGCGCCCAAGGCAGCATGTTCAACGAGATGTTCCCGGTGGTGCACCACAGCACCCAGCACCTGGAAGATGCAGACCTTGCGGCCATGGCCACCTACCTGCTGGGTGACCAGCCACCGCCGGCCAAGGTTATCGAAGCCGTTGCCCTGGAGCGGATGAGCGACAGTGCCAAGCGGGGCCAGCAGCAGTACCTGAACGTCTGCGCCGGCTGCCATGGGGTCGACGGCGAGGGCAAGCCGCACATCGCCGTGGCCATGCGCGGCAACACCGTGCTGCGCCAGGCCGACTCGCGCAATCTGGTCAAGGTGGTCCTCGAAGGCATCCGTGAACAGCAGTTCACCGGCTTCGAGCGCATGCAGCCGATGCCGGGCTTTGCCGACAAGCTGGATGACCAACAGGTGACAGATATGGTCAACTACCTGCGCCAGGCCTGGGGTGGATTGCCCGGCGACCTGAACGTACAGCAGCTCGCCGAGCTGAAGGCGGAGTAAAGCGTGCAGCATCTCGATCTCCAGGTGGTCCGTCAGGCTTTGCAGTGGTCCTGCAACGGCCAGCGGGTATGGTTGTGCACGGTGCTCGCCACCTACGGCTCGGCGCCGCGTGCGCCGGGTTCGCTGCTGGCGGTGAACGCCAGCGGCCAGTGGCTGGGCTCGCTGTCCGGTGGCTGTGTCGAAGACGACTTTCTCGAACGCGTGGCCCTCGGGGAATTCCCGGAGCCGGTTGCCATTGTGCGTTATGGCGACGGCAGCGACCCGCGTTCGCGCGTTCGCCTGCCGTGTGGCGGTGTGCTGGAAGTGCTGGTGGAGAACCTGCCGGTTGAATGCGAGGTGCAGGCGCATCTGCGTGAGTTGGAACGTGCGCTGCTGGGCCAGCGCCGGGTACTGCGTGAGGTGAGCCTGCCAACGGGTACCCGCCAGCTGCTCGATGACCATAGTCAGGGGCCACGGGTCGAACGGGAAAATGCCCGGGTGCGCTTGCGTGTCGGCGCCGCCCAGCGGCTGCTGCTGGCCGGCTATTCCAGCGTGGCGCATTTTTGCGCCGAATTCGGCAGGGGGCTGGGTTTTGAGGTCATCCTTTGCGAGCCGCGTGACGAAGTACTCGACGGCGTAGTGCTGAATGGCATAGAGGTGCGCCGCGAGCTGCCGTCGGAATTCATCGCCCATGGCGGTTGCCATGCCGATACGGCAGTGGTGGCATTGACCCATGATCCAAAAATCGATGACCTGGCCATGCTTGAAGCCGTGCGGACCGAAGCGTTCTACATCGGCGTGATGGGCTCCAAGGCAACCTCCGACAAGCGTCGCGAACGCTTGCAGCGAATTGGTGGCCTGGGTTGCGACGAGCTGGCGCGCATCCATGCGCCGATTGGCCTGAACCTGGGCAGCAAGACCCCGGCCGAGATCGCCCTGGCGGTACTGGCCGATATCCTTCGTGCGCGCAATGGCATCGAGCGGGCGGCGCTGTGAGCGTGGTTGCGTTGGTATTGGCGGCAGGCAGCAGTGTGCGTTTCGGCGCTGACAAGCGCCGTTCGCTGCTGGCTGACGGTCGAAGCTTGCTGGTACACAGCGTAGAGAGCGCCTGCGCAGTGTTCGATGATGTGCGGGTGGTGTTGCGTGAAGGGGAGCGAGGCGTGGACCTGGGGTTGCCTGCGCGGTGCAGGGTGGTCTCCAGTCCGGATTTCACATTGGGCATGGGCCATAGCCTGGCGGCCGGTGCCGCTTCGCTGGCTGACAGCGAGGCGCAGGCAGTAGCGATTCTGTTGGGTGATATGCCCTGGGTGGCGTCCGCGACCCTGGATTTGCTTGCACGCGAGGCCAGTGGGTCAACGATAGTCCTGCCTTGTCATGCTGGACGACAGGGCCATCCGGTGTTGTTCGGGCGCGATTTCTGGCCGGCGCTTGCCCGGTTGAAGGGTGATGAAGGGGCGCGTTCGGTGGTCAAGGCCAACCCGGCGGTTTGCGTCAGGCTAGAGGTGCAGGATGCCGGTGTGTTGCAGGATGTCGATAGGCCGGATGCGGTGCGCCCTTGAATGCGTTCGTCAAAGGCTATTCATCTTCTTCGCCAGTGAGTTCATAGGGTTCGAGTTCGCTCAGTTGGGAAAGCAGCACCAGATGCTCCACTGCCTTCAGCTTTTCAAGATGCTCAAGGCTGTCTGGGCCTCCCAGCATCAAGGCGGGGACAAAGCCATACATTTCGTCTGAGCCCAGGGTGCCGAGCCGTTCCCTGGCAGGTTCGAACAGGTCGTCGAAGTAGACGCACTCGGTCATCAGCCACATGAGCAAACCGTGGATCTTGTTGTCCCGTTCTTCGTCGCCTGAGCTGTGAGCGCCATCGAGGTAACGGGAATGGTAGGCCGCGATGGTCAGCACCGAACCGGTTTTCTCACCCCATAGGTACAGGTCGCCAAAAGCGCTACGGGCGATGAGGTGATAAGTGTCGCATGCTTCGAAGTGCGTACCTGCCAACCAAGAGGCCACTACACCCTGGTATTCCTGAGGATTTACCAGCCAGAACAAGCCGCCGCCGTAGCCGCACCAGCCGTGGTCTTGCCAGTATTCAAGGAGGCGATTGGGGAGTTTGCCTTGGTAATGATCGACAGCGGCAGGTGGTACGGGTTGCTGGCCGATGGGTTCGCCGAAGGTTTCCAGGAAAATGCTGAAGATGACATCCATTCGTTTAGGTCCTTTTGTGTGCTCAGAAGTCAGAGAAGCTGTAGGGTTCGAGTTCGGTGATTTGAGACAGCAAAATTAAATGCTCTATTGCTTTAAGTTTTTTCAGGTTTTTGAGGTCGGGGCGCCCTCCCAGCATTAATGCAGGAACAAAGGCATACATCTCATCTTCTTTCAAGATGCCCAGCTTTTTCTTCGCGGGCTCAAAAAGGTTTTCAAAATCGTTGTGTTCTTTTTTTCTTGATAGAAAGAAACTTTGGACCTCTCTGGTTGCTTCCGTTTCAGTGAGTGTGCAGTTTTCACCTGTGTAACGGGACAGAAGACTTGTGATTTTTACTGAAAAGCCACTGTTCTCTCCCCAAAGATACAGGTCGCCGAAAGCGCTTCTGGCAATCAAGTGGTAAGTGTCCCGATGTTCAAGGAGGGTGCCCTCGATCCAGGATGAGACCACGCCCTCATACTCCTGTGGATTAACCAGCCAGAATATACCTTCGCCAAAACCACACCATCCATGCTCTTTCCAGTATGCAAGTAACAACGCTGGAAGTTTTCCGTTATAGCGATCCATGCTGGAGGGGGGGGCACCTCTCGACGCGAAAAAGGCGCGCCTATATTGTCAAGGAATATGGAGAATACCTCATCCATTTGCGATGCCTCTTATCGTTAGCACTTATGAAGTCTTACATTCATGTAAGTCGAGTGGGTGCCGAATTTCGGCGATTTTTCCGCGGCCTCTTTGATGCTGGCTAGTCTGTTTCGCCATTGAGCACCAATGCTGGAGTTGACCCAGAACGGGCCGGTGCCTTCATTGCCGCAGGTGCCTTCCCAGGCGAAGCGGATGCCATCGACGTAGTACTCGCCGATACGCGGCAAGCCCTCGACGAAGAACTCGGCAATGGAAGCCAGCCCCAGCGCACCGAGGATCCAGCCGCTGACTTTGAGGCCTATGGCCGCGCCCGCGCCGGCAAACGGAATGGTTCCGGCGCCGCCAGTGAATGCGCCAACCCCCGCTCCAAGCAGGCCGCCGGTAACGGTGCTGCCGATGACGATCATCGCCATCTGCTGCACAACCCTCAGCAGTTCGTCGACGATGCTGTTGATGTCGAGGTCGGCGAAGCGCTGGCGTAGCATGTGCGCCGCCTGCCATTCAGCCTGGTAGAAGGCTGTGCGGACAGCTTCTATCCGGCGCAGGTTGAGGCCCAGTGAGGCGACCTCTTCATTGAGGCTGGTGCGGAACTGGCCACCGCTTGGGTAGCCCACCATGGCGATGACACGTGACTCGATCTCGTGCCACGAGGGCACGAGGTAATCCAGGTACATGAGGTGTCT
>PJTQ01000170.1_pt1 | contig 85605 bp, 79 predicted proteins | sample 1512231 | NCBI WGS metagenome assembly PJTQ01 (sample SAMN08177688, study PRJNA422409) | Soil metagenome, whole genome shotgun sequencing project. | isolation source: Soil (3) enriched on wood chips | place: USA: Madison | collected 2015-01-15 | reverse complement strand
GTCGCTCGGTGTCTATGGCGTCATTATCGGCGGCTGGGCCTCGAACTCGAAATATCCGTTCTTCGGCTCGATCCGCGCTGCCGCGCAGATGGTGTCCTACGAAGTCTCCATCGGCCTCGTCATTATCACCGTGCTGCTCTGCGTGGGGTCGCTGAACCTCAACGATATCGTCATCGCGCAGTCTGAAATGGGTCTTGCCCATTCGCTGGGCGTGCCGTGGCTGTCATTCCTCAACTGGTTCTGGCTGCCGCTCTTCCCGATGTTCGTGGTGTTCTATATCTCGGCCCTGGCTGAAACCAATCGCCCGCCTTTCGACTTTGCCGAAGGTGAATCGGAACTGGTTGCCGGTTTCATGACCGAGTATTCATCCACGCCATATCTGCTGTTCATGCTGGGCGAGTACATCTCGATCCTTCTTATGTGCGCCATGGCAACCATCCTGTTTCTGGGCGGCTGGGCAGCGCCGATCGATCTGCCGCCCTTTACCTGGATTCCGGGCATCATCTGGTTCTTCATCAAGGTCAGCATGATGTTCTTCTTCATCGCTATGGCCAAGGCCATTGTGCCTCGCTACCGCTATGACCAGCTCATGCGTATCGGCTGGAAGCTTTTCCTGCCGCTGTCGCTGATCATGGTTGTTATCGTTGCTTTCGTCCTTCAGCTCACTGGCTGGGGCTGGAACGGAGGGCTTGCCTGATGCGTGCCGGACAGCTCGTAAATACCCTGCTGCTGCGCGAATTCGTATCGGCCTTCTTCCTGGCCATGCGCTATTTCTTTGCGCCCAAGCCGACCGTGAACTATCCATTCGAGAAGGGCGCGGTCAGCCCGCGATTCCGTGGCGAACACGCCTTGCGCCGCTATCCCAATGGGGAAGAGCGCTGCATCGCCTGTAAACTGTGCGAGGCCATCTGCCCGGCTCAGGCCATCACCATCGAGGCAGGCCCGCGCCAGAATGACGGCACCCGCCGCACCGTGCGCTACGACATCGACATGGTGAAGTGCATCTATTGCGGTTTCTGTCAGGAAGCCTGCCCGGTGGACGCCATCGTCGAAGGCCCCAACTTCGAATTCGCAACTGAAACGCGCGAGGAACTCTACTTCTCCAAGGAGAAGCTCCTCAGCAATGGTGATCGTTGGGAGCGTGAAATCGCCGCCAACCTCGCCGCCGACGCGCCTTATCGCTGAGAGGGAAGAGCATGACCCTTCCACTGTTCTTCTTCTATGTGTTCTCGGCAATCGCCGTCGCTTCGGCCTTCATGGTCATCGCGTCGCGCAATCCGGTTCACGCCGTCCTGTTCCTCATCCTGACCTTCGTGAATGCGGCAGGCCTGTTCATGCTGGCCGGCGCCGAATTCCTCGCGCTATTGCTGATCGTGGTCTATGTCGGCGCGGTCGCCGTGCTGTTCCTGTTCGTCGTCATGATGCTCGACGTGGACTTTGCCGAACTGAAATCGGGCGTGTTGCAATATGCGCCCATCGGCATTCTGGTGGGACTGGTTCTGTTCCTTGAATTGCTGCTGGTTGCCGGTAGCGCGTTCATTTCGCCAGAGATCGCGGGCGGCTCGGCCTTGCCCATCGATAATGCAATCGAAAACACGCGCGCGCTCGGCCAGGTGCTGTATACGCGCTATGTCTTCCTGTTCCAGGGCGCTGCCGCCGTACTGCTGGTCGCCATGATCGGCGCCATCGTGCTGACACTGCGTCATCGTCCTGGCATCAAGCGTCAAAGCACGGCTTCGCAGGTCGGTCGCAAGGCCAGCGAGACGCTCAAGGTCGTCAAGGTCAAATCGGGTCAGGGGCTATAGGGGATTATCATGGGTCTGGAAATCGGGCTCGGTCACTACCTGACCGTCGCAGCCATCCTGTTCACGCTTGGCGTGTTCGGCATCTTCATCAACCGCAAGAACATCATCGTCATCCTGATGTCGGTCGAGTTGATCCTGCTTGCCGTCAATCTCAATCTGGTGGCCTTCAGCGCGCATCTCAATGACCTTCAGGGTCAGGTCTTCGCGCTGATGATCCTCACCGTGGCTGCCGCCGAGGCCGCCATCGGTCTGGCCATCCTCGTTATTTTCTACCGCAACCGTGGCTCCATCGCGGTTGAGGACGTCAACATGATGAAGGGCTAAGGGCTGTGGCTAACCCTAAAGATGCAGACCCCATTGAGAAAGCTTGGCGATATCATGTATCTGCCGATACTCTTTTGGCCGGACGTGTTCAGACTCAGCTAATCTCTCAGGCTTTTCTTATTGCTGCATTTGTTCAAATGGCGGGGTCGGCGAATTGGAAAAATGATCCGCTGACTTTTGTTGTAGTTGGACTCGGCTCCGCTGTTGCAATATTTTTCTTTGTTGCAAATTTGCGGTTATTCAACGGTATCGAAGCACTAAAAGAGCATTTGAAAAAAGATTCAATATACAAGGAGTACTTGGGTGCTGCGCGTAGGGGGAATGTTGACAATTCCTGGCCTGCACGGGCCGTTTCGGTCTGGCTTCCCCTTGGCATGCTCGTGTTCTGGATTGGCGCGCTCGGTCGTCTGACAGGTTTTTTTCCGGTGGCTACACTATGATCATTCAGGCGATTGTTTTCCTGCCCCTTATCGGGGCGCTTATTGCCGGCCTTCTGGGGCGTCAGATCGGGCACCGCCCATCTGAATTCATCACCACGGGCCTGTTGCTTGTCGCAGCGGTACTGAGCTGGGTCGTTTTCATCCCCGTCGCCTTTGGTGATGGTTTGATCGGTGCTGTTGGCGATGGCCATGCCGCCGTCCTCAAGATCGAGGTCATGCGCTGGATTCAGGTCGGCGACATGGACCTGCGCTGGACACTGCGCGTCGATACGCTGACCGCCATCATGCTGGTGGTGGTGAACACGGTGTCGGCACTCGTGCACCTCTATTCCATCGGCTATATGAACGAAGATCCGCACCGCTCGCGCTTCTTCGCCTATCTCTCGCTCTTCACCTTCGCCATGCTCATGCTGGTGACCGCCGACAACTTCCTCCAGATGTTCTTCGGCTGGGAAGGCGTGGGGCTGGCCTCTTATCTGCTGATTGGTTTCTGGTATACCAAGCCGTCCGCCTCGGCTGCGGCTATGAAGGCCTTTATCGTCAACCGCGTCGGCGACTTCGGCTTCCTCCTCGGAATTTTCGGCTCGTTCCTCGTGCTCGGCCAGATCGGTTTTGACGGTGCATTTGCAGCCGTCGATGAATTTGCCACGACCGGCATGCCGACTTTCCAGTTCCTGAGCTGGAATTTGGATGCGATGACCGTTGTCTGCCTGCTGCTGTTCATGGGTGCGATGGGCAAGTCGGCGCAGTTCCTGCTGCACACCTGGCTGCCAGACGCCATGGAAGGCCCGACCCCGGTGTCCGCGCTTATCCATGCGGCAACCATGGTGACCGCCGGCGTGTTCATGGTCGCGCGTCTGTCGCCCCTGTTTGAAACATCGCCTTTCGCGCTCAATGTGATCATCATCATCGGCGCCATCACCGCGTTTTTTGCGGCGACTGTCGGCCTGGTGCAGAACGACATCAAGCGCGTGATCGCTTATTCTACCTGTTCGCAACTCGGCTATATGTTCGTGGCGCTTGGGGTAGGGGCCTATTCCGCGGGTGTGTTCCATCTGTTCACCCACGCCTTCTTCAAGGCGCTGCTGTTCTTGGGTGCTGGCGCGGTTATCCATGCGATGCACCATGAGCAGGACATGCGGAACATGGGCGGGTTGCGTAAAAAGATTCCCATCACCTATGCGATGATGCTGATCGGCACGCTTGCCCTGACCGGCGTGGGTATCCCCGGCACCAATTTCGGTTTTGCTGGCTTCTTCTCGAAGGACGCCATCATCGAAAGCGCGTTTGCATTCGGCGGCAATATCGGCAGCTTCGCATTCTGGATGCTCGTCATCGCGGCCCTGTTCACCAGCTTCTATTCCTGGCGGCTGGTTCACCTGACCTTCCACGGTTCGCCGCGCGATGCCCAGCATAGCCACACTGCTCACCCCGATCCGGCGCATTCTGCCGTTGAATCGCATGACGAGCCCATCGACGACAGCAACCTCGGTGATCACGCTCACGCCGTTGCGTCTCATGATCACGCTCATGAACATGGCTCGGCCTATGAGCATGCCCATGAATCGCCCAATGTCATGCTGGTGCCGCTTTATGTGCTGGCAGTTGGCGCTGTGCTGGCTGGCGTGGTGTTCTATGGCATGTTCTTCCACGACGTCGAACATATCGAACACTTCTTTGCCGGTTCGATCTTCGTCGATCACCAGATCATTGAAGACGCTCACCACGTACCGCTTTGGGTGAAGTGGAGCGCTACGGCCTCCATGATCCTCGGCTTCGTGGCTGCATGGTACATGTATATCAAGCGTCCGGACGTGCCGGGTCGCCTGGCTGCTGCCAATCCGGGGCTCTACAAGTTCCTTCTCAACAAGTGGTACTTCGACGAGCTCTACAACACGATCTTCGTGCGCCCCGCGCTCTGGGTCGGCAATGCGATCTGGAAGGGGTTCGACGACTGGCTGGTTGACGGCAAGATTGCCGAAGGCCTTGGTCGTCGCGTGCAGAATGTCACCAGCTGGGTCGTCAAACTACAGTCCGGCTATCTCTATCACTATGCCTTCGCCATGCTCATCGGCATTGCGGCGCTGCTGACCTGGGCCATTACGGCCGGGGGGCTCCTTTGATGACCTTCGATAATTCGATCCTCTCGCTCGTAACCTGGCTGCCGCTGCTCGGCGCAGTTCTGCTGCTGGCGACGCCCAAGACTGCCATCGGCGCGATACGCTGGATTTCGTTGGCGACGACCCTTGTGGTCTTCGTGCTCTCGCTGGCCCTCTGGAACGCTTTCGATGCGTCCAATGCGGGCTTCCAGTTCGTGGTCAACATGCCATGGATTGGCGACAGCATCGGCTATCGCGTCGGCGTCGACGGCATTTCGGTGCTGTTCGTGGTGCTGACCGCGCTGCTCATGCCAGCCGTTGTGCTGGCAAGCTGGGAAGTCGAGACGCGTCTCAAGGAATACATGATTGTCTTCATGGTCCTTGAAACGCTGATGATCGGCGTGTTCACCACGCTCGATCTGGCCATGTTCTACGTGTTCTTTGAAGGCACGCTGCTGCCGATGTTCCTCATCATCGGCATCTGGGGGGGCTCGGCCCGTATTCAGGCGGCGTACAAGTTCTTCTTCTACACCTTCATCGGCTCGGTGCTGATGCTCTTGGCCATGATGGCAATGTATTGGGATGCGGGCACGACCGACATTATCCGCCTGCTCAACCATGATTTCCCGGTGGGCATGCAGACATGGCTGTGGCTGGCCTTCTTTGCTTCGCTGGCCGTGAAGATGCCGATGTGGCCGTTCCACCGCTGGTTGCCGGAAGCGCACGTTCAGGCCCCGACCGCTGGTTCGGTGATCCTGGCCGCGATCCTGCTCAAGCTTGGCGGCTACGGCTTCCTGCGCTTCTCGCTGCCGATGTTCCCGGACGCGTCGGCGTAGTTTGCCAATTTCGTCTTCCTGCTTTCGGTTGCGGCCATCATTCTGACCTCGCTGGTCGCGCTGGTGCAGACCGACATCAAGAAGCTGATCGCCTATTCGTCCGTGGCCCATATGGGCTTCGTGACCATGGGCATCTTTGCGGGCAATGCGCTGGGTGTTCAGGGCGCGATGTTCCAGATGATCTCACACGGCATCGTGTCGGGCGCTCTGTTCCTTGCCGTCGGCGTCATCTATGACCGCATGCATACCCGCGAGATTTCCGCTTATGGCGGTCTGGTCGAGCGCATGCCGCAATATGCCTTTGCGTTCATGGTCTTCACCATGGCCAATGTCGGCCTGCCGGGCACATCTGGCTTTGTCGGCGAGTTCCTGACGCTTATGGGCGTGTTCCAGGTCAATACTTGGGTGGCGTTCGGCGCGGCCTTCGGGGTGATCCTGTCGGCCGGTTATGCCCTCTGGCTCTATCGCCGGGTGATCTTCGGCGCGCTGACCAAGGACAGTCTTAAGGGCATCCTCGATCTCAACCTGCGCGAAAAGATCGTCATCTATCCGCTGCTCGTGCTGACCATTGTGTTCGGGTTCTACCCCGCGCCAATCCTGGACACGACCGCTGCCGCTGTCGACAATCTGGTGAGCCATTACTCCACCACGATTGGCCGCGACCCGGCTGTGGACCTGGCCGATCAGCGCATCCATCTCGAATATGCCGCGCCCACGGGCGAGGCACAGCCGGCCGCAGCGCCTGCTTCGCACTAGGAGACAGTCGTGAACTCTGACATTACCGATTTTGCGAGCCTGGCTCCGGCCTATCCCGAACTGCTGATGGCCGTTGGCGCGCTGGCGTTGCTCATTGTTGGCATTATCGTCAACAAGGAAAAGTCCAGCCTGGTCAATTGGCTGGCTATCGGCCTGCTTGTTGCGGCGGGCGTGGTGGTGGTGCTTCAGCCAGCCGATGGCATCATCTTCAATGGCCTGTTCATTGCAGACGGCTTTGCCCGCTATATGAAGGTGCTGGTGCTCGGCGGTGCCGCACTGGCGCTCGTTCTCGGCCTGTCAAATGCGGAAGAGAACGGCGTCCACAAATATGAATACGCCATCCTCGCCGTGCTGGCATCGCTTGGCATGATGGTCATGGTTTCGGCCAATGACCTGATGAGCCTTTATGTGGGTCTCGAACTGCAATCGCTGGCCCTCTATGTCATGGCCGCGATCAAGCGCGACGATAGCCGTGCGACTGAAGCCGGGCTTAAGTATTTCGTGCTGGGAGCTCTGTCTTCGGGCATGCTGCTCTATGGTGCGTCCTTGGTCTATGGCTTTACTGGCCACACCAATCTCTCCGAGATCGTCATCGCCATCGCCAATGAAGGCCGTTCGGTCGGTCTGATTTTCGGCATGGTGTTCCTGCTCGCCGGTGTTGCCTTCAAGATTTCGGCCGTGCCGTTCCACATGTGGACGCCGGACGTTTACGAAGGCGCGCCCACGCCGGTCACTGCATTCTTCGCCATGGCCCCCAAGGTCGCGGCGATGTCGCTGATGATTCGACTGGTCATGGACACGTTTGCCCCCATCACCAGTGATTGGCAGCAGATCGTGGTCTTCCTTTCGATTGCCTCCATGGTTCTGGCTGCCTTCGCGGCCATTGGCCAGAAGTCGATCAAGCGCCTGATTGCCTATTCCTCGATTGGCCATGTGGGTTTTGCCCTTGTGGGCCTGTCCTCCGGGACGCAGGTGGGTGTCGAAGGCGTCGCCGTTTACATGGCGATCTATGTGGGTATGACAGTCGCGCTGTTTGCGTGCCTGCTCTCGCTGCGCACGGAAAAAGGCTATGTCGAGACCATCGACGATCTGGCTGGCGCCTCGAAGGCTCGCCCTTTCGTGGCGGCGGTCATGGCCATTGTCATGTTCTCGCTGATCGGCATGCCGCCGCTGGCCGGGTTCTTCGCCAAGTGGCAGGTTTTCCTCGCCGCCATCGAAGCTAATCTTTATGTCCTCGCAGTTATCGGCATGCTGGCCTCGGCAATCAGCGCCTTCTACTACCTGCGCGTAGTCAAGGTGATGTATTTCGACGAGCCCAAGGACGAATTCGTCGCGGTGCCCGGTGAACTCAACATCATCATGGCGGTGTTCGGCTTCCTGATCGTGACCTATTTCTTCACGATCGGCAGCCCGCTCGCCACACTGGCGCATAATGCCGCCGGAAGCCTGTTCTAGGTGGCCAGCTTCACGCTCGGGGCCAGGGCAAAGTCAGCCGGATACAGGCTGGCTGGCTTTGACGAGATCGGCTCCACCAATAGCGAAGCGCTCGCAGCTGCGGCTGCGGGCGATCCTGGTGGCATCTGGTTTGCAGCCCGCCATCAGAATGCAGGGCGGGGCCGTCGCGGTCGCCAATGGCATAGTGTGCCGGGCAATCTCGCCGCCAGCCTGCTTATCGTGCCCGATACGTCGCCTGAGCTGATTGCAACGCTTGGCTTCGTGGCTGGCGTTGCGCTCAATCGTGGCCTTTCCGCTGTGTTGCCAGACGGCATTTTCCGCATTGGCATCGATGGTGCGGACGGGGCTGATGGCCGCTCGCGCATTGCGCTCAAATGGCCCAATGACGTGCTTGCTGACGGGGCCAAGCTCTCCGGCATCTTGCTGGAGGCCAGCAAAACGCCTGATGGCCGTAGCGCCATTGTCATCGGCTGTGGCGTGAATGTTGTTGCAGCGCCCGAAGGGACGCCGTATCCAGCAACCTCGCTTCGCGCGCTCGGCGTTGAGCGCAGTGCCGAAGAGGTGTTCGAGGCGCTCTCGGATGCATGGGTCGAGGTTTTCGGCCTTTGGAATGACGGGCGCGGTGTTTCCGACGTACTCGACCTCTGGCGCGGCTCTGCCGCCGGTATCGGCGCTCCGGTCGCAGTCTCGCAGGACGGCGTTATCCGGCGCGGCATTTTTGAAACCATCGACTCCAACGGTCGGTTGATTATCCGCGACGATGACGGTTCGCGGTTCCCGATCACCGCCGGCGATGTGCATTTTGGGGCAACGGCCAGCGCCCGAAGCTGACCATAACATAGGCATGGCGACCGGCGACCACAGCTCGCCTGGCGTCGTGCCGACGAAAGGAATAAAGACCCATGGCTAAGAACCAAAGGGATGAACTTGTCTTCGTGCCGCTTGGGGGCGTCGGCGAAATCGGCATGAACATGGCCGCCTACGGCTTCGGTCCCGAGCGCAAGCGCAAGTGGATCGTCGTCGATTGCGGCGTCAGCTTCGGCGGGCCGGACCTGCCGGGCATTGAGCTGATCATGGCCAATCCCGAATTTCTCGAGGAAAACGCCGATGACGTTCTGGCGCTGATCCTCACCCATAGCCACGAAGATCATTATGGCGCGGTGCTCGATCTGTGGCCCGTGTTCGACAAGCCGGTTTATGCCACGCCCTTTACCGCTGCCATGCTGGCGGCCAAGCGGGCAGGGGACGGTATCGTCGAAAATGTCGACATCACCATCATGCGGCCGGGCAAGGCGTTCACTGTTGGCCCCTTCACCATCGAGCCGATCAATGTCGCGCATTCGATCCCCGAATCCAACGCGCTCCTCATCACCACGCCTGTCGGCCGGGCTCTGCATACAGGCGACTGGAAGCTCGATCCGACCCCGATCACCAGCGCTCCCACCGATGTGGCGCGGCTGGAAAAGATTGGCACTGAGAGCGAATTGCCCCTGGCGCTGATCTGCGATTCCACCAATGCCATGAAACATGGCGAAAGCCCGAGCGAGCAGGAAGTGGGCGACAATCTCGCCAAGCTGATCGCTGATGCGCCAAACCGCGTTGCCGTCACCACTTTTGCTTCCAATGTCGGCCGCGTTGTCTCCATTGTTCGCGCTGCTCACAAGGCTGGCCGCGAAGTGGTCATGTCGGGTCGCTCGCTGCACCGGATCATGGGCATTGCCAAGGAACTGGGCATGCTGGAAGGCCTGCCGCCTCTGCATGATCAGGACATGTATAAGTCCATCGCTCGCAATAAATGCGTGCTGATCTGCACCGGCAGCCAGGGCGAAGCCCGTGCCGCAATTGCCCGTATTGCACGCGGCGATCATCCCGTGATCGATCTGGCGGCGGGCGACCGCATGATCTTCTCGTCATGGGCCATTCCCGGTAATGAGCGTGAAGTGCAGGACATCCAGAACCAGCTCATCGACAAGGGCGTGGAAGTGATCACCGCCAATGATGCGCTGGTGCACGTTACCGGCCATCCCCGCCGCGGCGAGCTGCAAAAGCTCTATGCCATGGTGAAGCCGGAAGTGCTGGTGCCGGTGCATGGCGAAGCAGCCCATCTCGACGCCCATGCCAAGCTCGGTCGGGAATCGGGCATTCCTCATGTGCGCGAAATCCGCAACGGAGATCTGGTGCGGCTTTTCCCTGAATCCATGACCTTTCCCGGCGAAGTGCGCACTGGCGAGCTTTATCTCGATGGTCTTGTGCTCTGTACGCCCGAAGAAAGTGGCGTCAAAGGACGCCGTCGCCTGTCTTTTGGCGGCATGATCGTTGTCAGCCTCGCCGTCAATTCCAGCGGGCAGGTGGTTTCCGGCCCGGAAATGGTTGTCGAAGGCTTGCCAGAAACAGATGAGGAATCGGTGGCGGAGCTGGTGGAAGACACCATTGCCGGCGTCATCAAGTCCATGCCGCCCAAGCGCCGATCCGATACGGAAGTTCTGAATTCGGCGCTGTTCAAGGCCATCCGCAACGAGGTCAACGCGTTCTGGGGCCGCAAGCCCAATGTCAGCGTCTTCGTGCACCGGGTCTGACAGAGACAGGCAGCGCCCTTCGCTTCCAGTGGTTCCCCCTTAGGTCAAATCTGAGGGGCGAACCTCCGGCGCGAGCCGCGACACGTTGACGACTTTCATTCTGATCTCAACGCAGGATAAATAGGCTCATGCAAATCGGTTCGATCATCGCTGTCTATTTCATCGTCTGGTGGCTCACCTTTGTCATGGTGCTGCCCATCGGCAGCCAGAGCCATCACGAGGCGGGCACGGAAGTTGCGGCGGGTGGTGATCCTGCATCCCCGATAAAGCCGCGCCTGGTCAGTAAGCTTTTGCTCGCTACCGGGCTGTCAGTGGTGTTCACCGCGCTACTGCTCTGGGGGCTGACCAATGAGACTTTGCAGCATTACTGGAACCGCTAGTCGGGCAGGGAACGGCGCACCATCCAGCATTGCAACCAGAAGTTCAGAAAACCGCCACAATCTTTTGATTTAGAAATAAAAAAGCGGGGCACGAGGCCCCGCTGAATTGAGTTTGTTCGACAATACATTGGTCTTAGGCGCGCTACAAAGCGGCAGCCAATGCTCCTCCCTTGACGTTGTCGACGTCCGGCGGTTTGTGCCGCCTTTGTTTTATTGGCCGGGAACGTAACAACACTTTTTAGGTCTGCCAAGTAGATTCTGCATAGCTTGCATGCTTGAAACGAATGGACGGTTGGGCTCTGAGTGGGCATCAACAAACATCACGAGTCGAAGCACCAGTTTTCCGGAGTTATCATGCGCCTTTCCCAATATTTTCTACCGGTGCTGCGCGACGTCCCCAAAGAGGCCGAAATCGTCTCGCACCGCCTGATGCTGCGTGCGGGGATGATCCGCCAGCAGGCGTCCGGCCTCTATTCATGGCTGCCCCTTGGCTACAAGGTGCTGATGAAGGTGCAGAAGATCATCGAGGAGGAGCAGAACCGCTCCGGCGCGATCGAGTTGCTGATGCCCACCATTCAGTCGGCTGACCTTTGGCGCGAGTCTGGGCGCTATGATGCCTATGGCAAGGAAATGCTGCGCATCGAGGACCGGCACGAGCGCGAATTCCTCTATGGTCCGACCAATGAGGAAATGGTCACCGATATTTTCCGCAGCTATGTGAAGTCCTACAAGGACCTGCCGCTGAACCTCTACCATATCCAGTGGAAGTTCCGCGACGAAGTGCGCCCGCGCTTCGGCACCATGCGCAGCCGCGAATTCCTGATGAAGGACGCCTATTCCTTCGATCTCGACAAGGACCGCGCCGTCGCCGCCTATGAGCGCATGTTCGTGGCCTATCTGCGCACCTATGCCCGCATGGGTCTGACCGCCATTCCGATGCGCGCCGACACCGGCCCCATCGGGGGCGATCTCAGCCATGAGTGGATTATCCTTGCAGAAACGGGCGAAAGCCAGGTCTTCTGTCACCGCGATCTGCTCGATAAGCCCATTCCGCCCAAGGACGTTGATTTCCGTGGCGATCTGAAGCCCATTTTCAACGACTGGACATCGCTCTATGCGGCCACCGAGGAAATGGTCGACCAGACCGAATACGAAGCCGCTGTCCCCGAGGACAAGCGTGTGTCGGCGCGCGGCATCGAGGTTGGCCACATCTTCTATTTCGGCACCAAATATTCCGAGCCGATGAAGGCCAATGTGACCGGTCCCGATGGCAAGGACGTCACCGTCCATATGGGCTCCTACGGCATTGGGCTGACCCGTGTTGTTCCGGCCATCGTGGAAGCCATGCACGACGAGAACGGCATTGTCTGGCCGGTTTCGGTTGCCCCGTTTGAAGCGGTGCTGATCAATCTCAAGGCAGGTGACGCTGAGACGGACGCTGCTTGCGACAAGCTCTATGCCGAGCTGACTGCCGCGGGCCTCGACATGCTCTATGATGACCGCGACCAGCCCGCAGGCAGCAAGTTCGCAACTGCGGACCTTGTCGGCATTCCCTATCAGCTCATTCTCGGGCCGCGCGGCCTCAAATCGGGCGAAGTCGAGATCAAGCATCGTAGATCGGGCGAACGCGAAACCCTGCCGCTTGCTGCGGCTGTGGAACGCCTCAAGAGCCTGATCGAACCCCAGCGGATGACTGACATTTGACCTCCACCACGCAAGACGCCCCAGCGAGCCGGACACGTCCTTTTGCCCGGTTCGAATGGATGATTGCCGGGCGCTACCTGCGCGCGCGCCGCAAGGAAGCCTTCATCTCGGTCATTGCCAGCCTGACCATGGTCGGCGTAGCGATCGGCGTGGCGACGCTTATCGTCGTCATGTCGGTGATGAACGGGTTCCGGGGCGAATTGCTGGACAAAATTCTGGGCCTAAACGGCCATTTCACGGCCTATCCAATCGAGAGCCAGTTCACCGACTATAAAGAGGCGATAGCGGCGCTCGAACAGGTCGATGGCGTGTCCTATGCGGTCTATTTCGTCGAAGGGCAGGTGCTGGCCTCGGGCCGTGGGTCTTCCACCGGCGTTACTGTGCGCGGCATGGATGAGGAAAATCTCAAGAAGCTGACCCTGCTGTATAACGGGGCAGAGCAGGGTGGTTTTGACCAATGGGACGATAGCCGCGGCGTGGCCATCGGTTATCGCCTCGCGCAGAATCTTGGCGTCGGTATTGGTGATCAGGTGCAGATCATCAACCCGGAAGGCACTATGACGCCGTTCGGCTCGACCCCGCAGATACGCTCCTATCCGATCAACGCCATTTTCAATCTCGGCATGGTCGAGTTTGACAGCTTCTTTATGTATATGCCGCTCGAACCCGCGCAGGATTATTTCAAGCTGGTCGACGAAGTGCTCAAGCCCGGCATGGGGCCGCTTGATCCGCTGGCCAGTGACGCGGAAATCGAAGCGGCCTATGAGCGCATTCCGCGCGTCTCCGCCGCAGAAGTCTTCATTGATGATCCCGATGCCGTGGCTGTTATGCGGTCGCGCATCCAGTCAGCGCCCGGCGTGCGCCCGATGATCCTCACCTCCTGGCAGGAGCGCAATCAGACATTTTTCTCCGCCCTGCAGGTCGAGCGCGTGGTGATGTTCACCATCCTGTCTATGATCATCCTGGTCGCCGCCTTCAACATCATTTCCAGCCTGATCATGCTGGTGAAAGACAAGAGCGCCGATATCGCAGTGCTTCGCACCATGGGGGCGACGCGCGGCTCGATCATGCGGATTTTCTCGATTACCGGCACGGCCATCGGCTTTATCGGCACTTTGATCGGCTTCGTTGTCGGACTGATCGTCGCGGCCAATGCTGAGACAATTCGGGCCTCCATCTCCAATTTCCTCGGCGTGGCGCTATTCCCGCCGGAAGTGTTCTTTCTGTCTTCCCTTCCCAGTCGCGTCGATCCGGTGGAGGTGACTGTGGTGGTCAGTCTGGCGCTCTGCCTTTCTTTCCTCGCCACGCTGTATCCGGCCTGGCGCGCTGCCCAATATGACCCGGTGGAGGCCCTGCGCTATGAGTAAGCCCCATCTGCGTCTCTCGGGCGTTCATCGCCATTATGGCGAGGGCGAGCGCATGGTTCGCGTGCTGGAGGCCGCTGACCTCAGCGTCGAAAGCGGCGAAATGGTCGCGCTTGTCGCGCCATCAGGTGCTGGCAAGTCCACCTTGCTGCACCTGTGCGGCCTGCTGGAATCCCCGCAATCGGGCGAAGTCGAAATCGTCGGCCAGTCCACCAGCAAGCTCAACGATCGCGGACGTACGCAGTTACGCCGCTCCACCGTTGGCTATGTCTATCAATTCCACCATTTGCTGCCCGAATTCACTGCCCTTGAAAATGTGGTCATGCCGCAATTGATTGCCGGTAGAGACCAGCAATCGGCGGAGAGCCGGGCGATGGAGTTGCTTGACCTTCTCGGCGTCGCCCCGCGCGCTAGCCATAGACCTGCCGAATTGTCGGGCGGTGAGCAGCAGCGCATCGCCATCGCTCGCGCCGCAGCCAATCATCCGCGCGTTATTCTTGCCGATGAGCCAACGGGCAATCTCGATCCTGAAACCAGCGATCGGGTGTTTGAGGCGCTAAAAAGCCTCATCCGCAACGAAGGCGCAGCCGCCCTCATCGCCACCCACAATTATGATCTGGCCCGCCGCGCTGACCGCATCGTGACGATCAAGGGCGGGCTTGTGGTGCCGCACACCTTGTAGCCGGAGACTGCCGGGCTGCCTGTCAGCCCGGCTCGCGGATCAGCCGATTACCCGCTCGATCAGGCCCAGCCAGTTGTCCAAAGCGATTTTGCGCACCAGCGCCTCGCCATAGCCCTTGTCCAGCAGCGCCTGTAGCAGCTTGGGGACCCCGGTCACGTCACCAATGGCATTGGGCATATTGGCGCCATCGAAATCGCTGCCGAGAGCCACGCCGTCTTCGCCCAATGCTTCAACCAGCGCATCGATGTGGCGGACCATGATCTCGATGCCGGTATCCGGGTCCATCTGGCCATCGGGACGCAAAAAGCCGGTCGCAAAATTCAGCCCCACCAGCCCCCGGCTTTCCCGAATGGCAGCAAGCTGCCACGCCGTCAGATTGCGCGTGCCCGGGCAGATGGCATGAACGTTGGAATGGGTCGCCACCAGCGGCTTGCTTGAAATCGTAGCGACATCGCGGAGGCCTGCAGCGTTAAGATGGCTGAGGTCAATCAGCAGGCCTCGGCTGTCACAGACCCGCACCAGTTCCTTGCCAAGCTCGGTCAGGCCCGGACCGATATCGGGATCGGCGTGGTGGCGAAACGGAACGCCGGTACCAAACGCATTGGCGCGGCTCCAGGTGATACCGATGGAGCGCAGGCCTGCCGCATAGAGAACCTCCAAGGAGCGGAACTCCGCGTCGATCGCTTCGGCGCCTTCAATATGGAAAATTGCGGCATGCTTGCCCTGGGCAATGGAGGCACGAATATCGGCGGCGCTGCGGCAGATATTAAGCGCGCCCGCTCTCTCCAGATCAAGCAGCAGTGCCGCCATGCCATTGGTCGAATATTGCGCGTCGGCAAGACCAAGTTGCGGCGGCAGCTCGCCTTTGCCTGCACCTGGACTGGCAGCGACGCTGGCAAGGTCAGTTTTCACTGGCGGCGGGAACATGGCATAGAAACCGCCCACCATTCCGGCCTTTTGCGCCCGTGGCAGGTCGATATGGCCTTCTGGCGTACCGTCCACAAAGGCTCGAACACGTTGATCGCGCGGCTTTTCCAGCAGGCGGAGCAATGTGTCGTTGTGGCCGTCAAAAAAAGGAATAGTCATGGAATCGCCTTTGGTCAGGCGATGAGCCTAGAGCATCGGACCGAAAAGTGTATTCACGGTTTTCGGAAAATCCGATGCTCGAATAAAGAGCTAGAGCAGCATATTGCGTTCGATAGAACGCACGCTGCTCTAGCGATCCTTGCTGCCCGGCGCGAGAGCGCGATCATGCGCTTTTCGTTCGGCCCAACTTGGCCTCGATCACCGGCAAGACCCGCTCGGTCGCGGCGCGCCCTTCCTCGATGGCTTCCGCCGCGCGGTGAAAGTCCATCAATCCGATATCGACCACGCGCGGCAGGATCAGCGCGTGCGGCGGTTCTCCGGCAAGCCGTGAACGCGTGATATGGTCCTGCATGATATTGAGGGCGTTGCCCAACACATCGAAATAGCCGGGCGCCAACCCGCCATTGCCGAACAGCTTGAAGTTCGACATCTGGGCCGCCATGGCCGTCGGCATCGTCTTGACCATGTCGATCCAGTTGACCGCCTTTTGCGGCTCTGCCGGATCGGGCGTGACAGCGATCTCCGGCAACAGGCGGCGCCCCAACAGGTCTTCGTTGAGATTGACCGCGATGACGAAATCGGCCCCCATGGCCCGGCAGAGCGAAACCGGGATTGGGTTGACCAATCCGCCATCCACCAGCCAGTCACCATCGATTTCGACCGGACTGAAAATGCCCGGCATGGAGATGGATGCGCGAATTGCCTTGTCCAGCGGTCCATCGCGCAACCAGACTTCGCGTCCGCTGGCCAGATCAGTGGCCACGGCGGCAAAGGGCAATTTGAGGTTTTCGATATTGCGGGAAATTTCCAGCCCGGCCAGCCAGTCTACGATGCGAACGCCATCGACCAGCCCGCCCGCCATAAATCCGACATCGACCAGCGACGCCACGATGCGGCGGTCTGCAGCCAGCGCCCAGTCTCGCAAGGCCTCATGTCGGCCACTGGCATAGACGCCGCCCACCAGCGCGCCCATTGAGGTGCCAGCGATGATGTCAGGTTCGATACCCGCCGCCACCAATGCATCAAGAACGCCGACATGGGCCCAGCCGCGCGCTGCGCCGCTGCCGAGAGCCAGCCCGATTTTGAGTTTACGCATAGCCTTCCCCTGAAGTCAGGCTGACGATAAGCGTTCAGTCCGTTTCGACAAGATAAAAGGTGCGCGCCACCACATGATCGCGCAGTGCCTGCGCTGGGAGTTTACCCGTCAGGGCAAGAACGGCCTGCTGCGGATCGGTCAACGCGCTGGCGTCGACAACAACCCGGCCAAAGGCCGGACGCAGCCCGCGCTTCTGTTCCTCCAGCAGATTGTGGAGCAGGGCGCGAATATCGGTCTGCGCGGCACAGGCCACGCAAGTGGCCCCGTCTGCGTGCCCATGGCCTGAATTGGCGGGCAGGCGGATAAAGGCCGTCTCGCCATTGATGGGCGGAGTGGCGCCGGGTTTAGCGATGAGGGTGACGGGGATTTGCGGATTCATATTGTCTGCCTTGAAGACCCCCACCTAACCTCCCCCTAAACAAGGGGGAGGAACCCATCGCGTTTTGCCGCGCATTCCGTTTGTCCACCGGCGGACTCCTCCCCTGTTTCAGGAGGAGGCGGGGCGGGGGTATTCCTGCTCTACTCCGCCGCCACTTTGCCCGGCATGTAATTCAGGATCGGCCCCAACCAGCGTTCAACCTCTTCGACATCCATGCTCTTACGCTGCGCATAATCGAGCACTTGGTCTCGTTCCACTTTGGCGACGCCAAAATAATAGGCGTCGGGATGAGCGAAATAGAGGCCCGAAACCGAGGAGCCCGGCCACATGGCATAGCTTTCGGTCAGTTCCACGCCGACGCTGTTTTTCGCATCGAGAAGCTCGAACAGGGTGGTCTTTTCCGTGTGATCGGGCTGGGCGGGATAGCCTGGCGCCGGGCGAATGCCCTGATAGGTTTCGAGGATGATTTCTTCAGGCGTCAGTGTCTCGTCTGCGGCATAACCCCAGAGTTCACGCCGCACCTTGAGATGCATGAATTCGGCGAGCGTTTCCGCATAACGATCGGCCAAAGCCTTGACCAGAATAGACGAATAATCGTCGTTTGCCCGCTCGAAACGCTCGGCAATGGCCACTTCGCCAAGCCCGGCCGTAACGACAAATCCACCAAGATAGTCCGGCTTGCCGCTTTCCACTGGCGCGACGAAGTCGCTCAGCGCCATGTTTGCCTTGCCGTCGCGCTTGGTCAATTGCTGGCGCAGCGTGAAGAAGGTCGCCAGCTCGTCCTTGCGGCTCTCGTCGGTAAACAAGCGCACGTCGTCGCCTACGGCATTTGCGGGCCAGAAGCCGACGACGGCCTTGGGGGCAAACCATTTTTCGTCGATGATCTGCTTGAGCATTTTCTGTGCGTCGGCCCAAAGCGCTCGCGCGGCTTCGCCCTGTTTCTCGTCTTCAAGAATTGCCGGGAAGCGGCCCTTCAGCTCCCAGGTCTGGAAAAATGGTGTCCAATCAATGTATTGGGCCAGTTCTGCCAGATCGAATTCTTCGAATATACGGGTGCCCAGAAAGCTTGGGGCAGGGGGTGTATATCCAGCCCAATCCGGCTTGAAAGCGTTGGCCCGGGCGGTTTCGAGTGGTAACCGTTTCTTTTCCGATTCAGCGCGTTCATGAGCTGCCGCGGCCTTGGCATACTCGGCCTGGACCCCTTTGATGAACGTGACCTTGTCGTCCGACAATAGATTGGACACCACGCCCACCGCGCGGCTCGCATCATTGACGTAAACGGCCTGTCCTCGCGCATAGCGTGGATGGATTTTGACGGCGGTGTGCACACGGCTGGTCGTCGCGCCACCGATCAAAAGCGGAATGTCGAAACCTTCGCGCTCCATTTCGGAGGCGACATGCACCATCTCGTCCAGCGAGGGCGTGATGAGGCCGGAGAGCCCGATAATATCGACATTCTCGGCCCGCGCCGTTTCCAGAATTTTCTGCGTCGGCACCATGACGCCGAGGTCGACGATCTCGTAATTGTTGCAGGAGAGCACGACGCCCACGATGTTCTTGCCGATATCGTGCACGTCGCCCTTGACGGTGGCCATCAGCACCTTGCCGGCGCTTTGGCGGCCGCCAACATCGCCATTGGCGAGCTTTTCGGCTTCCATGAAAGGCATGAGATAGGCCACGGCCTGTTTCATCACCCGGGCGGACTTTACCACCTGCGGCAGGAACATCTTGCCCGCACCGAAGAGATCGCCCACCACGTTCATGCCAGCCATCAGCGGGCCTTCGATCACGTGCAGCGGACGGTCAAAGGTTTGGCGCGCTTCCTCTGTGTCGGCCTCGATATATTCGGTGACGCCATTGACCAGAGCATGGGTGATGCGCTCGCCCACGGGCAATTCGCGCCAGCTCAGGTCCTTTTCCTTGCCTGCGCCGCCGCCCTGGCCCTTATAGCGCTCCGCCAGTTCGAGCATGCGGTCGGTGGAGTCTGCACGGCGATTGAGGATTACGTCCTCGCAGGCGTCGCGCAATTCCTTGTCGATGCTCTCATAGACAGCAAGCTGGCCGGCATTGACGATGCCCATGTCCATGCCATTCTGGATGGCATAATAGAGGAATACGGCGTGCATCGCTTCGCGGACCGGCTCATTACCCCGGAACGAGAAGGAGAGGTTAGAAATGCCGCCCGAAATATGCACGTGCGGCAGGTTCTGGGTGATCTCCTTGGTCGCTTCGAGGAAATCGACGCCGTAATTATTGTGCTCCTCGATGCCGGTCGCTACCGCAAAGACGTTGGGGTCGAAGATGATATCCTCGGGCGGGAAGCCGACTACCTCGGTCAAAATCTTGTAGGCGCGCGCGCAGATTTCGACCTTGCGCTGCTTGGTGTCGGCCTGTCCGGTCTCATCGAACGCCATGACCACGACCGCCGCGCCATAGGCCTTCACCAGCTTGGCATGGTGGATGAACTGCTCTTCGCCTTCCTTGAGCGAAATCGAGTTCACCAGCGCCTTGCCCTGAACGCATTTAAGACCAGCCTCGATCACCTCCCACTTGGAGGAGTCGATCATCAGCGGCACCTTGGCAATATCGGGTTCGGCCGCCAGCAGGTTGAGGTAATCGACCATCACCTGTTTGGAGTCGATCAGCCCCTCGTCCATATTGATGTCGATGATCTGCGCGCCATTGGCCACCTGGTCGCGCGCCACATCGAGCGCGGTCGTGTAATCGCCCGAAGTGATCAGTTTCTTGAACCGGGCCGAGCCGGTGACATTGGTGCGCTCGCCGATATTGACGAAGGGAATGTCCTTGGTGAGCGTGAACGGTTCCAGTCCCGCGAGGCGCAATTTGCGCTCGATATGCGGCACCTTGCGCGGCTGATATTGCGCGGCCATCTGGGCAATGGCGCGAATATGGTCCGGCGTGGAGCCGCAGCAGCCGCCGACAATGTTCAACAGGCCGTCACTGGCGAAAGCCTGCAACTGGCTGGCCATCTGCTCTGGCGTTTCGTCATAGGCGCCCATTTCATTGGGCAGGCCGGCATTGGGATAGGCGCAGACAAAGGTGTCGGCGACGCCCGAAAGCTCGGCAATATGGTCACGCATCAGGTCGGCACCAAGCGCGCAGTTCAGCCCGATAGTGATCGGATTGGCGTGGCGGATCGAATACCAGAATGCCGTTGGCGTCTGTCCGGAGAGCGTACGTCCGCTGAGGTCGGTGATCGTGCCGGAGATCATGATCGGCACGTCGATCCCGCGTTCCTCGAACAGCTTCTGCGCCGCGAAGATACCGGCCTTGGTGTTCAGCGTATCGGTGATGGTTTCAAACAGCAGCAGATCGGCGCCTGCGTCGACCAGTCCGCGGACGGCCTCGCCATAGGCTTCCACCAGATCGTCGAACCTGATGGAGCGATGGCCCGGATTGTTGACGTCGGTCGACATGGACGAGGTCTTGGTGGTTGGCCCCAAGGCCCCCGCAACAAAGCGACGGCGCCCGTCAGTCTGCTCGGCGCGCAATGCTGCACGACGCGCCACGACGACGCCCTGATAGTTTATGTCATAGACCGCGCTTTCACAGGCATAGTCCGCTTGCGCCACCGAAGTGCCGGAAAAGGTGTTGGTTTCGACGATATCGGCACCGGCCATATAATAGGCGTAGTGGATATCCTCGATCATCTGCGGCTCGGTGATGACCAGCAGGTCGTTATTGCCCTTGAGCGGATGGCTCCAGTCCTTGAAGCGCTCGCCCCGGAAATTCTCCTCGGTGAGCCCTAGCCGCTGGATCATCGTGCCCATTGCGCCGTCGAGGATCAGGATACGCTCATCCATGGCCTTGGCCAAAGCGGCGCGGACTTCGCTCCAGTCGGGAAGAATGGGTGCATTGGTCGGGGAGGGGCTCATCGCGTCCTCTTTCTTTTATGGTCGGGGCGCAATCGGGGGAGGGCGCCAGACATCACATAAAGATATCTTTATATCAGTCAAGCTTCAAGGCAATGCCTGCGCCTAGAATAGCACTTTGCGGGTCTATTGGTGAAAATGCCGTTTGCCGCGCTAAGGTCTCGCTCACCTTAACCTCCTCTAAACCGTAAAATTGTTCCTTTCTGTGAACACACGTCGCGCTGGGTTACCCTTGCGCGCGAAAAACTGTGATTTTGTAGAGTATTAATGCCCGTGACGACCTCCTGGCGCAGCGCCGTCCGTTTCATAGCCCTGTCGGCCCTGATCCTTCCCATGATCGCTGCCTGCGCCACTGGCGGCGGGCTGGGTGCAACCGTCAAACGTTCGGCCTTTACGTCGAGCGAATATGGCGTTGCCGTATCGCCACGCGTCAGTTCCAATCCCAATCCGCCACGCGGCGGCGGGCGCTATCAGGTCGGCAAGCCCTATACGGTGCGCGGCAAAACCTATGTGCCCGAACACAATCCCAATTATGTCGCCTCGGGCACAGCCTCCTGGTACGGCTCGGATTTCCACGGCCGCCAGACCGCGAATGGCGAGATTTTCTCGGCCAATCATATCACGGCTGCCCATCCGACACTGCCGCTGCCGTCCTACGCGCGCGTCACCAATAAGGACAATGGTCGTTCGGTCGTGGTGCGCATCAATGATCGCGGGCCCTATGTGGCCGGTCGAGTAATCGATCTCAGCTACCGGGCCGCTTCCATGCTGGGCTATGTCAACAATGGTTCGGCCAATGTTACGGTTGAATATGTCGGCGAAGCGCCGCTCAATGGCGATGACACACGCATGCTGGTCGCCAGCTATAATGGTCCGGCCTATGACACCGGCCGCACCAGCGTTGCGAGTTCCGGTAGCCAAAGTGATCGCAGCCTTGTCGGCATGACCACCAATTTCTTCACTGGCCTGTTCTCATACGCCGACACAGCGGAGCAGGCCGATGCTGCTATCGGATCGGCCCATGCGGCTGCAAATGCCATGGCCGTTGGCAATGCCGATCTCTCTGCATGGGCTGCGTCGATCGATGCCGATGCCCGCAAGGTCAATATTGGCCTGGGTATTTATGCCGATCCGGCCAATGCAGCGCGCCTTGCGCAGGAATTTGCGTTGCTCGGTGCCGTGACCGAAGATGGGATCACCGCCAATGGCCGCGCCGCCACCCGCCTTACTCTCACATATTTGAAGCCCGGAGTGGGTCAGGATGATGTTGCCCAACTGGCGCGGGAACTTGGCCTTAACGACATAATTCTCTATTAAAGCAGTACCGTCCTGCCCATATCTCCGGCAGGGCGAGGCGGAAAGAGGGGAGCGCTTTCGTGAGATTTCTGATCACCATCGCTGCCGCCTTCCTGGCTTTGGCGACGCCCGCTATCGCGCAGGCGGGATTTGACACCAAGGCCCGCTTCGCCGTGCTGATGGATTATGAATCCGGAGCGGTCATCTTTCAGAAAGATGCCGATGCGCGGCTGGAACCGGCCAGCATGACCAAGCTCATGACGCTGGCCGTGGTGTTCAATGAAATCCGCGCCGGTCGCGTCAGCCTCGATGATACCTTCTTCGTGTCGGAAAACGCGTGGCGCACCGGCGGCGCGGCCTCGGGTGGCTCCACCATGTTTGCCGAGCTTAATTCGCAGATTCGCGTCGAGGATCTGGTGCGCTCGGTGGTCATTCAGTCCGGCAATGATGCCGCCATCGTGCTGGCCGAAGGCATTGCCGGTTCGGAAGGCACCTTTGCCCTGTTGATGAATGAGCTGGGGCAGGAGCTTGGGCTCGATGGTTCCAATTTCACCAATTCCACCGGCCTGCCGGACCCGGATGAATATTCGACGGCGCGCGACCTTGCCGAAATCGGGCGCTATCTGATCCGCGAATTCCCTGAATATTACCACTATTTCTCCGAGCCGGAGATGGAGTGGAACAAGATCAAGCAGGCCAATCGCAATTCACTGATCGAAGTGGGCATTGGCGTTGATGGCCTGAAAACTGGGCATACCAGCGCCGCAGGCTATGGCTCGGTCATTTCGACGGCTCAGGGCGATCGTCGCCTGATTGCTGTTGTCCACGGCCTGGCCTCCATGCGCGACCGCGCGGAAGAGGGCCGCAAGCTGCTGACATGGGGCCAGCGCGCCTTTGAGCGCATCACGCCCTATGCCAGCGGCGCCGTGGTCGGCTATGCCGATGTCTATGGCGGCGAAGCGCCCAATGTCGGCATGGTCGGTAATGGCGAACTGGCGCTCTACCTGCCGCGCGGTTCCCGCCAATGCCTTTCGGCCACGCTGAACTATACCGGTCCGCTGATGCCGCCTGTCCTTCAGGGCGACAAGATCGGCGAGCTGCGCGTGTTCTGCAACGACCAATTGGTGCAGGCGGCGCCGCTCTATGCTGCGGAAGATGTGGGGCAGGGCGATCTCCTGCGCCGGGCCACCGACGCGCTGAAGCATTTGGCTTTGGGCTGGCTTTGATCTCTCCCCCGATGCACCCCCACCTAACCTCCCCCTGAAGGAGAGGGAGGGACATCTCGGGTATGCGGATAGTTCAGTGATAGCACCTCTTCTCCTCCCCCTTCTTCAGGGGGAGGCCGGGTGGGGGTTTCTAGACACATCTCTGGCTCCAATCATAAGCTCCTGGCTTTTCCAGCCGTGCCTTGTGCCCTAAAAGAAAGCCAGCCAAGGAATCATCCCGCCTATGCCTGATGCGCCACAGAAACGTGCTGCCCGCTTCATCACCTTTGAGGGTGGCGAAGGTGTCGGCAAATCGACGCAAGTGCGGCGGCTGCTCAACAATCTGGCGCGCCAATCCATCGAAGTCATCCGCACCCGCGAGCCGGGCGGCACGCCCAAGGCCGAAGCCATCCGCTCCTTTATCCTGCAAGGCCGCTCCGAGGTCTGGGGGGCAGGCTCGGAGGCCGTGCTGTTCGCGGCCGCGCGGCTCGATCACGTCAAGCAATTGATCGCGCCCAATCTTGCCAAGGGCACCTGGGTCATTTCCGACCGTTTTTGTGATTCAACCCGCGCCTATCAGGGGCTGACCGGCGGTGTCGATGATCGGCTGATCAATGCGCTCGAAGACCTGGCGCTTGACGGTCATACGCCCGATCTCACCATTATCCTCGATATGGATCCTAAAGCTGCTTTCAAGCGCGTCGAGCAGCGAACGCTGGAAGACGGTCTGCAATTGACCGGTGACCGTTTTGAGAAAGAGGAGTTGGAATGGCATGAACTGCTCCGCAACAATTTCCTCGATATCGCCCGCAAAAATCCGGATCGTTGCGTGGTGATTTCGGCGGAACAGGGCGAGGATGCGCTTGAAAATGCCATCTGGTCGGTGGTCAGCGACCGCTTTCCAGAGCTGAAAGGCGAGCCCGCTTCGTGATCGATCCCAATGCACTTGCCGATTTGCCCCTGCCCGAACACAGGCAGGCGGCCATTGGTCACGATGCGGCCCGCGCCGCCATTCTCGCGCAATTGGAAGCGCATCGCCTTCCGGGCGCGATCATGCTCCATGGCCCGCAGGGTATCGGCAAGGCCACTTTAGCCTTTGAACTTGCCGCCGCTATTCTCGCCGCCACAGGCGATGAGGATGCGAACCGGGTGCGCGAACAGATCGCGGCTTTTTCCCATCCCAACGTTTCGGTGCTGCGCCGTCGCCCCAAGGACAGCAAGAGCTTTTATTCGGTGATCCGCGTCGAGGATGTTCGTGATCTGCGCGAGACGCTGCAACAGACCCGCGGCAGAACCGGCCACCGCATCGCCATTCTCGACAGCATTGACGACTGCAATCCCAACGCGGCCAATGCCTTGCTGAAGACGCTCGAAGAGCCACCAGCCGACACAACTTTTTTTCTGATCTCCCATCGCCCCGGCTCGCTGCTGCCCACCATCAAGTCCCGTTGTCACAATGTGGCGCTGCGGCCTTTGAGTGACACGCTGGTTACCGATGTGCTTTCGACGACGCTACCCGACCTCGACGACTCAACGCTGGATCGGGCCGTACAATTGGCGGGCGGTCGGCCCCGGCGCGCGTTCGAGACGCTCGCATTGGCTGAGGATTCCCCTGTCGGTGCGCTGATCCAATGGCTTCAGCAGCCCGCCGCTATTCCCGTTGCGGCCGAGTTGAAACTTGCCGATGCGCTTGGCAGCGACCCGCAGGGCCCGGACATGTCATTCGCGCGCGAAATTCTCAATGACTGGCTGGCCACTGAAATGCGCGAGGCCGCAATGCAACCCGGCGCGCGCAGGCGGCTTGCCTCGGCCACCGAGCTATGGGAGAAGGCAGGCGCACTTCTGGGCGAAGCCGACAGCGTCAACCTCGATATGAAGCAGACGCTTGTCGTGATCTTCGACTCCATCCGGAAGCATTGCGTCCTGTCCGCCAGCCCAGCCGAGCCAGCATGAATACCAAGCCATTCTACGTCACGACCGCGATTTCCTATCCCAATGGCGCGCCCCATATCGGTCACGCCTATGAGATGATCGCCACCGACGCCATCGCCCGCTGGAAGCGGCTTGAGGGCAGGGAGGTCTATTTCCTCACCGGGACCGACGAGCATGGCATCAAGATGGTGCAGACCGCCGCCAGGGAAGGCATTCCGGTGCGCGAGCTGGCCGATCGCAATGCGGGTGAGTTTCGCAAGCTTGCCGCTGCGCTGAACCTCTCCAACGACGATTTTATCCGCACCACAGAACCGCGCCATCACGAAGCGTCGCAGGCCATCTGGAAAAAGATGGCCGAGAATGCCGATGGCGACATTTTCCAGTCCACCTACAAGGGCTGGTATTCGGTGCGCGACGAAGCCTATTTCGACGAAGCCGAGCTGACCGAAAAGGACGGCAAGCGCTTTGCCCCGTCCGGCGCCGAAGTCGAATGGGTCGAAGAGCCGACCTATTTCTTCCGCCTGTCGGCCTATCAGCAGAAGCTGCTCGATCTCTACGAAGCCAATCCTGATTTCATCGCGCCCAAAGAGCGCCGCAACGAAATCATCTCCTTCGTCAAAAGCGGTTTGCAGGATCTCTCGATTTCCCGCACCACCTTCGACTGGGGCATTCCGGTGCCGGATGCGCCGGGCCATGTCATGTATGTGTGGGTCGATGCGCTGACCAATTACATCACCGGCGTCGGCTACCCGGACGAGCAGAGCGAACTGTTCAGGAAATTCTGGCCCGCCGACCTGCATGTCATCGGCAAGGACATCATTCGTTTCCACACGGTCTATTGGCCCGCCTTCCTGATGAGCGCTGGCCTCGATGTGCAGCACCGCGTCTTCGCCCACGGCTTCCTCACCGTCGATGGCCAGAAGATGAGCAAGTCGCTCGGCAATGTCATCGATCCGTTCGAGCTGGTGGAGACCTTCGGCGCCGATGCCGTCCGCTACTTCTTCCTGCGCGAAGTCTCCTTCGGCAATGACGGCGATTACAGCAACGAAAAGCTGGTCAATCGCGTCAATGCGGACCTCGCCAACAATCTCGGCAATCTGGCCCAACGCTCCCTGTCGATGATCAACAAGAATTGCGACGGTAAGGTGCCCGAACTCGGTGCCCTAACCGAGGCCGACAATACAATCATCGCGGAAGTGAGCGAAGCGCTGGACGCTGCCCAGAAGGCCATGGATCAGCAACTGGTGCACGAAGCCACTGGCGCCATTATCGCGGCGCTCAGCTCGGCCAATAATTATTTCGCCGGGCAGGAGCCCTGGGCACTGAAAAAGACCGATCCGGCCCGCATGGCCACGGTGCTCTATGTCACTGCCGACACCGTTCGTCGGCTCGCCATTCCGATGCTCGCCTTCGTTCCGGCCTCCGCTGCGCGTCTTCTTGACCAATTGGGCGTCGAAAATGACGATAGGACGCTGAGTGCTGCACTCAACGTCAACAGTCTGCCAACGAATAAAGAGCTGCCGGCACCTCAAGGCGTCTTCGCGCGCGTTGAAAAACCGGCTGAGTGACATGCTGATCGACTCTCATTGCCATCTCGATTTCGAGTCCCTTTCCGCCGATCTGGACGGGGTCATGGCGCGCGCCGAGGCGGCTGGTGTAACGGGCATGGTGACGATTTCCACAAGGGTGGATAACTTTTCCACCTATGCCGGTCTGTCGGAACGTTTCAGCAACGTTTGGTGCTCAGTCGGCACCCATCCACATAATGCGGATCAGGAATTGCATATAGAAACCGAGGACTTGGTTCGGCTGAGTGCCCATCCGCGCTGCGTTGCCATCGGCGAAGCGGGCCTCGACTATTTCTATGACAATGCACCGCGCGAAGCCCAGGCCACCGGCCTGCGCCGCCACATCGCTGCGGCCAGAATCACAAATCTTCCACTGGTTATCCACAGCCGCGCCGCCGACGACGATATGGCCGCTATATTGGAAGAAGAAAGCGGGCAGGGGGCTTTCCCGTTCCTTCTCCACTGCTTCACCGCTGGTATGGACCTCGCCCAAACCGCCCTGAAACTAGGCGGCTATATCTCGTTTTCCGGCATTATAACTTTCAAAAATGCTCTGGAAATTCAGGAGGTTGCGCGCATCGTCCCGGCTGACCGCTACCTGGTCGAAACCGACGCGCCATACCTCGCGCCGATCCCGCATCGCGGCCAATCCAATGAGCCGTCTTTCGTGCGTCATACAGCCGAAAAAGTCGCGGAAATCCGGGGAGTTAGCCTCGAACAGGTGGGCCGCGAAACCACTGCTAATTTTGGCCGTCTGTTCTCAAAAACCGGCATTGCATAATGGCAAAGCCTGCCCGGATTATTGCGACCATTCTCGGCTGCGGTTCCTCGGGCGGCGTACCACGCATCGGCAATGATTGGGGCATTTGCGACCCGAACGAAATCCGCAATCGTCGCCGTCGCTGCGCCTTGCTGATCGAAGCCTGGCAGGACGGGATTCCTGAGCCTACACGGGTACTTATCGACACCGGAGTCGATCTGCGCGAGCAACTTTTGGACGCCAAGGTCGATCGCGTAGACGCGGTTTTCTACACCCACGAGCACGCCGACCATACCCATGGGATCGACGATCTGCGTGTTCTGGCGCTGCACAATCGGCGTCGTGTAGATGTCTATTTCACCAAGGAATGCGGCGTGCGTCTTTACGAGGCCTTCGGCTATTGTTTCGCCACGCCTCCAGGTAGCAATTATCCACCCATTCTCAATGCGCACGAAATTGATGCGGGCCAGACCATCGCCGTTGATGGACCTGGCGGCACATTGCAATTGCAGGCTTTTCTGCAATTGCATGGCGACATTTCCTCGCTCGGCTTCCGCTTGGAGAACTTCGCCTATAGCTGCGATCTGTCGGGTTTCCCCGAGACGTCACACGCCGCCATCAGCGGGCTTGATATCTGGGTACTCGACGCCTTGCGGCCAACGCCGCATCCCAGCCATCTGAGCCTGCCGGAAAGCCTTGATCTCATTGCGCGCTTCCAGCCGCGTCAGGCCGTCCTCACAGACATGCATATCGACCTCGACTATGCGACGCTCGACGCAGAAACGCCCGGTAATGCCACGCCAGCATTTGACGGCATGCAGATCGACATTCTCACCGGCCGCATTCTCAACCGCTAGCCAAACTTATCCTCGGCCCATGCTCGGCATGCTAAAACCCATATATTCCTCGGATTTCAACGCACAAAAGTTCCATAATATATATTATGCGAAAATAAGATGCGGCGGCAATTTAGCAATGCGACACATGGGCCACTTAGAGATGCGACACTCGCCCCTCTGACGGTGGTAAGCACGGCGCTTTCAGCACGACACACGCCTCCGAGACGGATCGCATCAGGGGCTTTGCCCCGTTCGGTCGCGCCCTTTATGAGCTCAATATCGATATCATTTGCGCAAACACCCCGCAGGCCAAGGGCCGCGTAGAGCGCGCCAACCTCACTTTGCGAGACCACCTGGTCAAGGAATTGCGCCTAGGCGGCATAAACTCAATCGAGGCCGCAAACGCTTACGTTTCAGAGTTCATCGACGATTTCAACGCGCGCTTCAGCAAGAGCCATACAATCCCAAAAACATGCATCGTCCGCTTGCCGACCTGGTATCTGCACCTTACCCGCCAGCAGCTCTCATTGACCTGATTTGATCATTTCGCGGACTTTGATTGCTCTTTCAAAATGGTCCAGCGCATGGGTCTTTATCCACCATTCTGCAGCTTCCATAAGAAGTTCAGGATCGTCGTTTTTGTTTGCGAAGAAGGCATAAAATGACAGGCCGACACCTTCGCCCTTCTTTTCGATCTTATCGTTACACACCGAAATCGCTTTTGCCCTTAGGCTCGCTCTCATGATCGCCTCGTCTATAACAATGAGGGCCAGCTACCACGTATTGCGAGGCCTGTCACAACAGGCGAGAGAGCATCACTATCGAACTGGCCCGCGCCCGACCGGGCTGCGCAACCCTGACCAGTTCCACCTGGCCAGACCCGTCGTACCTCTGAATGGCTTGACAGAAGATTTGCGACATTCTGGCTGAAATAGCGTGGTCGTCGGCTTCTGCCCCGAGCTTTGTTAGGATGGTGCGTAGCGATTCCCGAGGACGATTTTCATGCAGCCTTCCAGAGATATCTCCCGCCTGATCGAGATCATGGCGGCGCTTCGTAATCCTGATGGTGGTTGCCCCTGGGATCTGGAACAGGACTTCCGGTCCATCCGTCACTATACGATCGAGGAGGCCTATGAGGTGGCCGATGCCATCGAGCGCGAGGATTTTGCCGATCTGCGCGAGGAACTTGGTGATCTGCTGTTGCAGCCGATCTACCACGCGCAGATGGCCAAGGAAGCCGGTCACTTCGACATTGGCGATGTCGTGCAGGCCATCACTGAAAAGCTGATCCGCCGCCATCCGCATGTCTTTGGTGATGTCAATGCCGATGGCGCCGTAGACGCGCAGGACAAGTGGGAGGCGATCAAGGCAAAGGAGCGCGCGGCCAAGGCAGAGCGCAAGGGCGATACGGAGCCCTCCTTGCTCGATGATGTGCCGCAGGTGCTCCCTGCCCTTGCCCGCGCTGAAAAGCTGACAAAGCGCGCTGCCAAGGTTGGCTTCGACTGGCCGGACCTGGCTGCGGTGCGCGCCAAGGTTGCCGAAGAGTTGGCAGAAGTGGCCGAAGCCGAGGCGTCCGGCAACGAGGCCGCAATGCGCGAGGAAATCGGCGACCTGCTCTTTGCCGTCGCCAATCTGGCGCGCAAGGCAGGAATCGATCCCGAAGCGGCGCTCCGGGACGCCAACAGCAAGTTTACCCGCCGCTTTCACTATGTCGAAGCGCGCTGCCGCGAAGATGGCGTTCAGCCCGCCGAGGCCGGCTTGGAACGCCTCGACTCCTACTGGAATGAAATTCGCGCCCGCGACAAGGCTTAGTGGTCGGCGGCCGAAATCCGGCCGTTGAACCGCTCCAGAAACGCCGTTCGGTGTCGGGGATCGACGCGAACGACGAAATCAGACCCCTGCTCCGTCGGCTCGTCGCGGGATATGACCTCGGCATGGCTATGAAGCCAACCAATGTCGCTCCCGGCGCTGTGCGGCACATGCACGCGATAACTGCGCCCTTGTTCGCCAAGGGTTTTCTCGATTTCCAATTGGAGGGCATCAAGCCCCTGCCCGGTGTGGGCGGAAACCGGAATCGTCGCAATCACCTTGCCGGCAGGCGTGGCGGCGGCAAGCGACAGACCAAGCTCTTCCAACAGGTCGATCTTGTTCCAGACTTCGATGACAGGCGTCGTTTCCGATGAGACGCCCAGTTCTTCGAGCACGGTGAGCACATCCTGCGCCTGTGCGGCGTGATCCGGATTGGCGATGTCGCGGACATGCAGGATGATGTCGGCATCGGTTACTTCTTCCAGCGTGGCGCGGAAAGCAGCCACCAGATCGTGCGGTAGATCGGCGACAAAGCCGACCGTGTCGCTCAGCATGACCTCACGGCCATGCGGCAGTTCAATTTTGCGCACCGTGGTGTCGAGCGTGGCGAAAAGCAGGTTCTCCGCAAACACCCCTGCCCCCGTCAGCCTATTGAATAGACTGGACTTTCCAGCATTGGTATAGCCGACAAGCGCCACGACCGGTATTTGCGCCCTTGTGCGCTGGCTGCGCTGTTGCGCGCGGGTTTTCTTGACCTTTTCCAACCGGTTTTCGAGCAGCGCGATGCGCTCGCCAATCTGGCGGCGGTCGCTTTCGATCTGGGTTTCGCCGGGTCCCCCCATAAAACCCATGCCGCCGCTGCCGCGCTGGCGTTCAAGGTGGGTCCAGGATCGAACCAGCCGACCCTTCTGGTAGTTGAGATGGGCCAGCTCGACCTGCAACACGCCTTCGCGTGTCGCGGCGCGCTCGCCAAAAATCTCCAGAATGAGCGCGGTGCGGTCCAAGACCTTGGTGCCAGTCTCGCGTTCGAGATTGCGTTGTTGAATAGGCGACAGCGCCGCATCGACCAGCAGCAATTCGATATCGTCGGCCTTTACCCGATCGGCAAGGGTCTCGACATGCCCGGCGCCAAGATACGTGGCGGGGCGGATTTCGCGCACCCGCACTACTTCGGAGAAGATGATATCGAGGCGAATGGCGCCAGCCAGTCCCTCAAACTCAGCCTGTCTTGCATCTATATCGTGATTGGTCGCTTTTCCGCGCACATCCGGACAAACAAGTGCTGTCCGCGTCGGCTTTTCCTGCCGATCTATATAGGGCTTGGGGCCGCCGCCAAAGGCTTCCCCATCCTCGTCATATTGACCCATGTAAACCCGTCAGTCGTGGTCGATGTTCTGCTCGGGGTCGAACAATTGTATCGGCGCGCCGGGCATGATGGTGGAAATGGCGTGCTTATAAACCAGTTGCGACTGCGCGTCACGGCGAAGCAGCAGGCAGAAATTGTCGAACCAGGTGATGACGCCCTGCAACTTGACACCGTTGACCAGGAAAATGGTGACGGGGACCTTTTGCTTTCTGACGTGATTGAGGAAGGAATCCTGCAGATTTTGCTGCTTTTCGCTAGCCATTTGTGGCCTCTTTTGCCGCGGCATTAATTGTCGCTGTTGTCGTCGCAATGAATTGCGCCCGGACCCGAAGGACTGCCGCCCAGTCCTTAACGTCCAGATTTATCATATGTTAGCCACTATGGCACAGCGGATGCCGCCTGCCTACCCGCAGCAAACGCATGGCCCCAAGCTATTTACCCGGCCCGCGTCACAGGCCGAGCGACTTGATTTTACGATGCAGTGCGCTGCGCTCCATGCCGACAAATTCGGCGGTCTTGGAGATATTACCCCCGAACCGCTCGATCTGCGCCAGCAGATATTGCCGCTCGAACACTTCCCGGGCGTCCCTAAGCGGCAGACTCATCAGATGGGCCGAGGAATCCGTGTCCCCCACAGTGGGAAGCACTTCGCCGATGTCCGAGGGCAACATGGTGGCGGTGATGATCCCATCTTCGGGCTGCTGGTCTTTCATCAGGATCAGCAGGCGTTCGAGCGAATTGCGCAATTGCCGCGCATTGCCGGGCCAATCCTGCGCCTGCAATACCGCCATGGCGTCGTCGCCGATGGTCAGGCGCTGCAGATTGTGCATGCGGCAGACCTGGTCGATGAACACCGACACCAGCGGCGGTACGTCCTCGCGCCGATCGCGCAGCGGCGTCAATGGCAATGGAACGATGGACAGGCGGTGGAACAGATCGGAGCGGAATTCTCCGGCTTCGATCTGCGCAGCAACGTTCTGCGAGCTCGATGAGATAATACGAACATCGATGGGCACGGCCTGCGTACCGCCGACACGATTGAAGCGGTTTTCCACCAATGTACGCAGCAAGGCGGTCTGGACCTGCTGCGGCAGGGTTGTCACCTCGGACAGGTAGAGCGTGCCGCCATGGGCGCGCTCCAGGGCACCAACTTCAACTTTGAGCAGTCCGTTCTTTTCGCGGGCTTCCCGGCCGAAAAGCACCACGGCAACCTCGTCGGGCGCATAGAGCGAGGCATTGATTTCGACGAATGGCGCATTTGCACGGGGGCTACGCTGATGAATCTGGCGAGCTACGAGGCCCTTGCCAGTGCCAGACGGACCAGACACAAAGATACGCGAATTGGTGGGTGCGGACTTTTCGATAGTGGCCTTGACCTGCTGAAGCGCCGGCGAGGAGCCAACCATATCCAGGCTTTTACTGGCTGATTTTTCTTTAAGCTCGGCCACCTCACTGCGCAGCCGCGTCGCCTCCATGGCGCGCTGGGTGATGTGCAGCAAGCGGTCGATCTTGAACGGCTTTTCGATATAGTCGTAAGCGCCGCGACGGATGGCCGACACCGCAGTTTCAACATTGCCGTGGCCGGAAATCATGACAACGGGCATGTCAGGATGTTGGCTCTGGAACACATCCAGCAATTGCAGGCCGTCAAGGCGCGAGCCCTGCATCCAGATGTCGAGGAAAACCAGGCTGGGGCGGCGGCGCGCGATCTCGTTGAGGCCGCTATCGGCGTCGTGAGCCTGCCGCGCTTCAAAGCCTTCGTCTTCGAGGATACCGGCGATCAGGTCGCGGATGTCGTCCTCGTCATCGATAATCAGAATGTCCAAAGCCATTTACTTTTGAATAGCCGCAGAAAACTGCGACTCCTCCTGTTGGAGCAAAATTGGGTCCGCCTGAGCGGCACCGTCTTCGACGGTGGTCTTTGCAGGGGAATGCAAAGGAAGAGTGAAGGTGACGCATGCACCCACCCTGCCCTGTGCGTCGGGTTCGGCGTCAATAAGTTCTACAATGCCGCCATGTTGTTCGATGATCCTCGCAACGATCGCCAGACCAAGGCCTGTGCCTTTCTCGCGCGTTGTCATATAGGGTTCGAGCAGCCGCTGGCGGTTTTCGCTGGGCCAGCCTTTGCCATTATCAGAAACAGAGACGCGGGCGAGACCGGATTCGATGTGGCCTTCCACATTGATAATGGGTCGCCAGTCTTCCGTCAGCGCAATGCCTTCAAACGCCTCTACCGCATTCTTTATCAGATTGGTCAGAACCTGTGAGACAAGACGGTTGTCGAACCAGGCGTGGATGGCCTCATCCGGCAGCAGCGTGACAATGTCGACCTCTGGCAGACGGACGCTTTCAAGGAATACGGCCTGGCGGATGGTGTCGCTGAGATCGGCCATTTCGGGCGCTGATTCCGGCATGCGCGCAAAAGCCGAAAATTCATCGACCATCCGCCCGATATCGCCGACCTGACGCACGATCGTGTTGATACATTTGTCGAAGACCTCGCGGTCATCATCCAGCTTGTTGCCATAGCGGCGGCGCAGCCGTTCGGCGGAAAGCTGGATCGGGGTCAGCGGGTTCTTGATTTCATGGGCAATGCGGCGCGCCACATCGGCCCAGGCGCTGGTGCGCTGCGCTGATTCCAGGTCGGTAATGTCGTCGAAGGTCACCACATAGCCCTTTGACTCGGTGATCGTGCCTTCGCGGGTGAGCTGCACCTGATAGATGCGCCGATCAGTCTCGTTGCCGAGCTGTATCTGATCACGAACCTGCCCACGGCGGGCCGACCGCGCCTTCTCCATAGTCGGCGCGATTTCGGGCAGGATTGCCTCCATCCGCTCGCCCATCAGTTCAATCTCGGTCTTGCCGAGCATGTCGCAGGCGCGCGCATTGACGAGCGTCACCGCGCCATAGGGGTCGAGGCCGATAATGCCGGCAGACACCCCTTCCACCACGGCTTCGGTGAACTGGCGGCGCTTTTCGTTGACCTCATTGGCCTTGAGAAGATCTTCGCGCTGGGTTTTGAGCTGCTGCGTCATGCGGTTGAAGCCGTTGGACAGATCGCGCAGGTCACCCCTGCCCTCCTGAACCGGAACCTGAACGTCGAGGTCGCCGCCACTCACCCGGCGCGAGGCAATCATCAGGTTCCGAATGGGATCAACGAACCGGTTGGCCAGAGCAATACCGATCCATAGGGCGGCCAGAAGCAACACGACCGCCAGACCGACATACATGATCGTGAAGGTAATCTGGAACACAAGACGGCTAGAGGCGTACTGACGATATTCCGTGATATTTTCGTCAGTTAGCCGCATATATTGAAGCACTTCCGCATCAACCGGACGCACCACGAAAAGGTATGTTTCTTCATAGCCACGCAGCTTGACGATCGACCCGATAAACTGGGTCGAGCCTGGTGCGATCTGAGTGGGAATGCCTTCAACGACGCCATCGGTAATGTCAGGAGGCGGGCGAGGATAATTGCTGCCGACAGAAATCTGCGCACGCATGATTTCATTGCCATCGGCATCCAGAAGCGAAGTGTAAGGCAGCGATCTCGTCACCGCCAAAGCGGTCAAGACGCGCTCGAAACGCTGCGGGTCGGTTTCATAACTGTTGCGTGCCTGCTCCAGCTCGGTCGCAACCCAGATAATGTCATCACGCAAAACCTGTGCATGTTCCAGCATATAGGACCGCGCGACCAGGCGGGAGCTTTCCACCATGGACCGCGTGCGTTCAGAAAACCACTGATCGAGCCCCTGATTGAGCGCGATTGTGGCCACGACCGCAACGAGAGCGGCAGGAACACCCGCAACAACGGCAAACATGGTGACCATGCGTACCTGCATGCCCGAGCCGGGCACACGGCGCATTCTGGCCTGAACGAGCAATGTCGCTTCGGTTACCACCAATGCGATCACGAGCAGCACCAGAATACCGGTGGCAATCCAGATTATGGTCCAGACGCCGGGCGATGGCTCGATACCCGTTGTCCCCGACAGGATAAGGAACGAGATCGTGGACATAAGGACCGAGGCAAAGACCACGACAAAGCCAAGCACGCGCAAGGCGCGATTCTGCTCAAGCCCCAGAAAGGGGCGTCGCCATTTGCCTGAGGAGGTTGGCTGCTCGCCGCCCTCCTTGCCTGTCTCTGCGACCAGTTCGGTCATATAGCGCTAAAACCTTCCGCCTCGCCGGACCCGAACCGGCATCCAGACACTCCAGATGTCACCATGGACAAGCACTTAGTTACCGGAGAGCGGAGCCTGACCTAATTTGGCGGACCCTTCAAGATAATTGTTGCTAAAATGTGACACCAGCCAGGCTGGCCCTATAGAAGACCGAGAAAGCCCGGCCTGCCAGGACTGTCAGGAACTCGCCTGCCAGCCACTTTTGCCTTGCTTGAGCTTCATCACGAAGCCGATGACTTCGGCAACGGCCTTGAAATGCTCTGCGGGCACGGTTTCATCAATGTTGACTGACGCGAACAGAGCACGGGCGAGCGGGGGATTTTCAACAATCGGAACATCGTGATCCTTCGCCAGTTCACGAATGCGCAGCGCGATGGCGTCGGCGCCCTTGGCCACGCATTTGGGCGCAGCCATCGACTTGTCGTATTTCAGCGCCACCGCATAGTGGGTTGGGTTGGTGATCACCACCGTTGAATCGGGCACTGCGGCCATCATGCGTTTGCTGGCGCGCTCCTGTCGCAATTGCCTGATGCGCCCCTTCACATGCGGGTCGCCTTCCATCTGCTTATATTCGTCGCGCGTCTCCTGGACGGTCATCATCTGCCGTTTCCACCACTTCTGGCGAACGTAGAAATAGTCGGCTGCTGCGACTGCCGTGACGATGGCCAGGGTCGCTGCGAAAATCTTCGTACCGATTTCCTGAAAGTCGAGCAGGATGAAGATCGGGTCGGCCGTCATCATCGTGTCGAGCCGGTCTCGCTCGGGCCAGCAGACCACGACGACGACAGTGCCTACCACGCCGATCTTGAACAGGCCTTTGCCGAAATTGACCAGCGCCTCCATGGAGAAGAGACGCTTCGCGCCGGAGAAAGGCGATATTTTTGAAAGCTTTGGCGTAATCGGCTCACTTGACCACACAGGCTTGTGCTGGATCAGGTTGGCCACGATGCCGCACACATAAAGTACAGACAGCGGCGCAAGGACGATCAACAGAAGCGACAGTGCGAGCCCATTGAAGAAGTCTGAAAAGCCCGAGCCGCTCAGATCGAACTGATCAGCATTCATCATGACCAGACTGAGCGACGAACTCAAATGCGCGCTGGCCCAAGGCGCCATGGTTGTGAAGATGACGGCCGAGCCCAGCAGCATGAACCAGGTCGTCACCTCCTGGCTCTTGGCCACGTCACCCTTTTTATGCGCGTCATCGAGCTTTTTCTGGGAGGGGTCTTCTGTTTGGGATTCTTTATCGGGGGCGTCGCTCGACATGGACTAGCCCCTCCACATTGCAAGATGATTTTCAAAGGCGGTCAGATACCAGCCCATCATCATGGTCAGCAGGATCGCAAAAAGCAGCAGCCCAACGATAATGTTGGCGGGCATCAGAACGAAATAGACCTGCAATTGCGGCATAAGGCGCGCCAGAATGCCGGCGCCCAGATTGAACACGAGACCGAACACCACAAATGGAGCGGCCATCTGAACGCCGACGGTGAAGGCGCCAGCGATGGTCCGGATCGCCATTTGCATGGCATCCTCGAACATCAGCGGATCGGTTGGCGAGAACACCATATAGCTATCGTAGATTGCGGCCAAAGCTACGTGATGCAGATCGGTCGCAAAGATCAGCGTGACCCCGAGAAAGGACAGAAAACTGGCGAAAACCGCGCTTTGCATGCCACTCATGGTCGGATCGGCGGCCATCGCGCCGGACAGGCCGGTTTGAAAGGCCACGATAGCGCCCGCAACCTGCGTTGCCATGACAGTGATCCGCACGATGGAGCCGATCATCAGGCCGATGGCCAGTTCATGTCCTAAAATACCAACCATGGCACCGAGATCATCGGGCATTGCCGGAATGATGTCGCTGAGCAGCGGGAAGAGGACCAGGGTAAAGGCGAGCGCAAAACCAAGGCGCATCCGCATCGGGATCATCTGCTCGCCCAATGCAGGCATCAGCATCATCATCGAGCCGATGCGGGCGAACAGGATCATGTAGGTGAATGCGGTGGCCGGGAGCCAGTCGAGGCCGATCGTCACCTCAGAACCCCACGATAATCATATCGACCACCCGATCCATATAGGCGGCCATGGTGGAGCCCAGAAAAGGCAAGGCAATCAGCATGGTGATGAAGATGGCGATGATCTTGGGGACGAAAACCAGGGTCATTTCCTGGATTTGCGTCAGGGCCTGAAACAGCGCGATCACCACACCGACAATCAGCCCCACCAGCATCATCGGCAGGGCGACGATGAGCAGGGTCCAGATGCCTTGCGTGGCGATGTCGAGCACTTCAGCGCCGGTCATGGCGGGGTTCCAGTTGCGGAATCACCTGAACACACTACACCCCTGCCCCAGCCAGAGCAGCGCCATCACGGGTTTTGCCCACATGATGTCGTCATTGCAGGCTGTCTTTGCCGCGATCAGATCGGCATCCGCATGATTTCTTCATAGGCGGAGATGACGCGGTCCCTGATGGTGACCATGCTTTCGATTGCCATCTCGGTTTCCGAAAGTGCCGTCACCATGTCCACGACATTGGCCTTGCCGCTGACCATGTCCATCGCCATCTGATCGGACACCTTGCCCTGATCAACGACGCCCTGCACATTTTGCGCGAGCAGGTCGGCAAAATTGCTGCCACCCGCAGAGGTGCTGGCGGTAAGATCTGTCGCGGGCCTTGCGGCCTGATTGATCAGCCGGCTCGCATTGCCATAGGCAGCGGTCGCGGCGTTGAATGGAGTGTTAATTGCCATGATGCTTGCTCTCTATCCAATCAGCCGCGCAGGATATCGAGCGTGCGCCCGAGCATCTGTCGCGTCACCGTGACGACGTTGAGGTTGGCCTCGTAGCTGCGCTGGGCCTCGCGCATATCCACCGTTTCGATCAGGGGGTTGACGTTTGGATATTGCACATATCCCGTTGCATCTGCCGCAGGGTGCCCGGGCTCATAACGCGACGAAAAATCGCTCATGTCATAAGCGAGCCGCCCCACTTCCACGACACGACCGCCAACTTCATTATCGAACACAGCCTGAAAGGTGGGGATCCGGCGGCGATAGGGCTCGTCGCCTGGCGCCTTGCCGGCGGAATCGGCATTGGCAATATTTTCGGCGATGACGCGCATGCGGGCAGTCTGCGCTTGCAGACCAGTGGCAGCGATACGAAGGGAGGAATTGAAGTCCATTTCTCAGGCCTTACGCGTTCTTGCCCAGCGCAACGCGCAGGATACGAATGGATTTCTGGTAGAGTGTGGTGGCCGCCTGATAGTCCATCATATTGGTGGTCACCTTCATCATTTCTTCTTCCAGCGTGATGCCATTGCCCTCGGGCGTAATCTCGAAATTGGCCATGCGCTGGGCATCAAATCCGCCGATACCGGAGGAGACGGAGAAATGCATCGGCTGGGTGACGCTGGTGGACACACTTGCCGAACTCATTGCCGACAGGCGGTCATTCGTGTCGAACTGCTTGAGGTCGCGGCCCCGATAACCGGGCGTTTCCGCATTCGCTACGTTTTCGGCCAGCAGGCCTTGACGAGTCTGATGCCAGCGCATCTTGTCGGTGAGGGCCGAAAAAACCGGCGTGTCCATGAGCCCCATAGGCCGATCTCCGGGCGAGTCTTGATGGGCAAATTCTGCCTATCGATGGTTAATCAATAGTTAACTTCACGATTAACTGCTCCTGCCGGCCTCGCATTTTGCGCAATTTGTCGGCTAACTGGGAAGAAATTGCCGCGCAGGATTCGTGTGCGGCCCGACTAAGCGGTCGCGGCATCGTTCCCGCGAGCATGGGAGCATTTATCTGTGCAGTTCATCACCGGCCTGTTTGGCGGCAGCGGCAACACCATACTGACCGTGATTTTTGCGTTGGGCGCGGTCATTGTCCTGATCATTCTGGCGGTATGGCTGCTGAAGGTTATCTCCAAGGTTTCCGGCACCAGCGTTCGGGGTCGAAGCCGACGCCTCGGCGTGGTCGAAACGCTCGTTATCGATCAGAAGCGACAATTGCTGATCGTGCGCCGGGATAATGTCGAGCACCTCATCCTGACGGGCAGCACGCAGGATATTCTGGTCGAAACCGGGATTGCGGTCGTGGAAGCGCCAATTTCGCAACCTCTGGCGCGCCGGCAGCCGCTGCCGCAGGCGCCACTGCGCAACGTAGCCCAGTCAGCCCCAGCGCCGGTCGCCGAGTCCATTCCAGAGGTGCCAGTGGTTGTGCCGAAGGCCGAACCGGACACTTTGCTGGAGCAATTGCAGAAATCCGGCCATACGGGTGAGCGCAAGACCAGAGTGTCGCTGCGTAAAACAGGCCTGATGCGACAGTCGGACGCCTCGGCACGTGGTCAAGCCGGGCAAAACCCGGACATTTCAGACGCTCCCCCTGCCGACTCAGTTCATAAAACGGATCATCGTGGGACGGGCGAAAGCGCGGCACTTGAAGACGACAGCACAAACGACACTAAACAGGTCTGAGCCAATGCGCCGTAAATGGACGCGTTGGCTTCCGTTTGTCGTTGGCGGGCTGCTCGTAGTGGCCATGACGTCGCGGGTGGCGGCGCAGGATATTTCGATCGACTTCGGCGACGAAACGACACTGACCGAGCGGGCTATTCAGCTCATCGGCCTGATTACGCTGCTGTCGCTTGCGCCATCCATTCTGGTGATGGTGACGAGCTTTACCCGTATCGTGGTTGTGCTGTCTCTGCTGCGCACAGCCATCGGCTTGCAGACCGCCCCGCCCAACACGGTTATGGTCTCGCTGGCGCTGTTCCTGACGCTGTTCATCATGCAACCGGTGCTGCAACAAAGTTATGATCAGGGCATCGCCCCGCTCATGGCCGGGCAGATCGAGTTTGCCGACGCATTCGAAGCGGGCGTTGCACCGGTCCATGAATTCATGCGCTTCAATGTGCGCGATAAGGACCTGGAGCTGTTCTACGACCTGACCAATGCCGAGCCGCCCGATGAGCCGGAGGCGATTTCTCTGCAATTGCTGATCCCGGCCTTCATCATCTCGGAACTTCGCCGGGCCTTTGAAATCGGCTTCCTGCTGTTTCTGCCATTTGTGGTCATCGATATGGTCGTCGCATCGGTGCTGATGAGCATGGGCATGATGATGCTGCCGCCAGTGGTGATTTCCCTGCCGTTCAAGCTGATCTTTTTCGTGCTGGTCGATGGCTGGTATCTGGTCGCAGGCTCGCTGGTGCGCAGTTTCGTGGGCACCGGCTAGGCTCAGGAGATCGTAACAAGATTTTGTAGCCCTCGCACATGCTGCGGGGGCTTTCTTTTGCGTAGTCGTCTCCGCCCCTAGCTGCCGCGGCGGCTGTGCTTGACGATCTCGATGCTGTGGGTGCGGATTTTCTTGCGCAGCGTGTTGCGATTCAAGCCGAGCAGGTCTGCCGCCTTGATCTGATTGCCACCGCAGGCATTGAGCGCCATGGCGATCAGGGGTGCCTCGACCTTGTCGATAACACGCTGATACATACCCGCCGGCGGCAGATTAGGCTCATATTCGCGCAATATCTGGCCCACATGGGTCTCGACCGCCATGGAAATATCCACCGGACCGGAGCCGCCGGTCACCGTCGGGCGATCACTGATATTGAGTTCGTTCTGCACGATCTCAGCCGAGATTTGCTCATCGGCATAGAGCGCAGACAGGCGGCGGACGAGGTTTTCCAGCTCACGGATATTTCCGGGCCAGGAATAATTCTGCATCAGGCGAATGGCCTCTGCAGAAATGGTTTTGGACGGCTCGCCTTCCCGCTGCGCCAACCGGAGAAAATGCTGTGCCAGATCAGGCACATCGTCGACACGCTCGCGCAGCGGCGGCAAGCGGATCGGAACGACATTGAGGCGATAGTACAGATCCTCGCGGAACAGGCCCTGCCGGATCATCTGGCTGAGGTCACGGTGCGTTGCAGCGACGATGCGGACATTGGTCTTGATGGCGCTGCGGCCACCCACCATCGTATATTCGCCTTCCTGCAGAACACGCAGCAGCCGGGTCTGCGCATCCATCGGCATGTCGCCGATTTCATCGAGAAAGAGTGTACCGCCTTCGGCCTGCTCGAAACGACCCGATGAGCGGGTATTGGCGCCGGTAAAGGCACCTTTCTCGTGTCCGAACAATTCCGCTTCGATCAGATCGCGCGGAATCGCGGCCATGTTGATGGCTACGAATGGACCGTTCCGCCGCTTGCCAAAATCGTGCAGAGCCCGAGCGACCAGTTCCTTGCCGGTGCCGCTCTCGCCAGTGATCATCACGGTGAGGTCGGTCTGCATCAGCCGGGCAAGAGCCCGATAGATGTCCTGCATGGCCGTCGAGCGACCGACCAGCGGCATGGTTTCCCCCGCCTCATCCGCCTTGCGCTCGGCTGTATTCGGCTTCTTGGCGTCGGCCAAAGCCCGCGACACCACGGAAAGAACTTCGGTGATGTCGAAGGGCTTTGGCAGGTATTCGTAGGCACCCACTTCGGAGGCCCGGATAGCCGTCATGAACGTATTCTGAGCGCTCATGACGATCATGGGCAGATCCGGCCGCAGCTTCTTGATCTTCGGCATCACCTCGAATGCATTGCCATCGGGCATCGCTACGTCAGTGATGAGGATATCACCTTCGCCACGACTGACCCAGTTCCACATGGTGGAGATATTGCCAGTGGGGCGCACCTCGTAGCCGGCGCGGGTCAGGGCCTGATTGAGCACCATGCGGATGGCGGCGTCGTCATCGGCAAGCAGGACAACATGACTCATTGGATCGAACCCTCTTCGGCTTCGGCTTGTAACTGAAAGGCACCGCTGACCACGGGCAGCAGGATGCGGAATCTGGTGCGGCCCGGCCGACTATCGCAATCGATGACGCCGCCATGATCTCCGACGATCTTGGCCACCAGCGCGAGGCCGAGACCTGACCCGTTGGTCTTGGTGGTGACGAATGGGTCAAAGAGGAATGGCAAGATGTCTGGCGGGACGCCTGGCCCATTGTCCTCGATGACAATTTCAAGAGGCAACGAGATACGCTCTGCGACACCCGCCACGCTGATGCGAATGCCCGGGCGAAAAGCCGTCGAGATTTTAATCTCAGGTTTCTGTGTTCTTTCAAGCGCTTCCGAGGCGTTCTTGATCAAGTTCAGGAATATCTGGATGAGCTGATCACGGTTGCCAAAGACGGGAGGAAGCGAGGGGTCATATTCTTCAGCAAAGGTAATGCCGCGCGCGACACCGTTGCGCGCCAGCAGCTTTACCCGGTCCAGAATGATATGAATGTTGATCGGTTCGCGCTCCAGCGGGCGTTCATCGCCAAATACTTCCACACGATCGATAAGCCCGACAATCCGATCCGTTTCTTCGCGGATCAAGCGAGCCAGTGGCACTTCATCGGCGGTCACAGATTGCTCAAGCAATTGCGCGGCCCCACGGATGCCCGAGAGCGGGTTTTTGATTTCATGGGCCAGCATCGACGCCAGACCGGTGACAGAGCGCGCGGCGCCACGTGACACCATCTGCCGGTCGATCTTGTCGGCCATGGTACGTTCTTGAATCAGCACTGCCACGCGCTCATCCACGTCCGAAATCGGCGTGGCAAAAACATCGGCCACGCGCTCGTCGCCAAAACGGGACGAACCGATACGAACGCGATATTCCGTCATCGGTGCACGGCGCTGGCTGACAGTTTCCACCAGGGAAATAATTGGAGAACCAAAGGCAATCAGATCATCCAGCGCCTGCCGGGTAAGCACGCTCAGCGATGCGCCAAAAAAAGCCTCCGCCGCATAATTGACGAAAAGAATTCGCCGAGTCGCATCAAGTACCAGTATGGGCTGCGGCAGGGCCTGCAAAACCGCACGTGCGGGCACAGAATCGACGTCCATTATCACGGCGCTCATGCCGCCGCCCTCCATTCACCAGAAAACAGCGTGCCGATCAGCGCGATCACAGCCTTTGGATCATCGTTGTCGAGCAGCGTTTTGCGCGTTGCCTTGTCGAGCGCGAGGCCAGCGGCTTCCGCGTACCAGTCGAGATGCTTGCGGGCGGCGCGCAGCCCGACCTCGATGCCGTAATCACTCAGCATATGTTCGTAATGCTGACGAATGAGCGCAATGAGTTCCGCACCTATGGGCGCAGGGCTTGCCGTTTCGCCGTTCAGCGCCGCGCCGATCTGGCCAACGCGCCAGGGCTGGCCCTGCGCACCGCGACCCAGCATGACGGCCGCCGCGCCGGACTCCTCAAGAGCTGCCATGGCGCTGTGCGCATCGACGATATCGCCATTGACCACAACGGGAACCGGCACAGATTCCACCACGGATCGGACCAGCGCCCACCGGGCCTGTCCCTTATAGAATTGCTGGCGCGTGCGCCCGTGAACAGTGATCATCTGCGCACCGGCGCCCACTGCCAATTGTGCGATCTGCGGCGCATTCAGGCTGTCGTCGTCCCAGCCGAGACGCATTTTGACCGTTACGGTTTTATTCGTCGCGCGTGCGACCGCATCCACGATTGCCAAAGCCTGATCCGGCACACGCATGAGTGCCGAGCCCGCATAGCCGCTGGTTACGCGCTTCGCCGGACAGCCGAAATTGATGTCGATGATATCGGCGCCGGAATCCTCGGCAATACGTGCGCCTTCCGCCATCCAATGCGGCTCGCATCCCGCCAGTTGCACCATATGCGGCAGGTTTCCCGAGCGCGTGAGTTTGCGGACCATGTCGTTGTGCCCGGTGGTCAGCGCTGCGCTTGCCACCATTTCGGATACGACCATGCCCGCGCCATAGCGCTCGGCAATCTCGCGGAAGGGACGATCTGTAATACCCGCCATCGGCGCCAGAAGGGCGCGATTACGGATTGCATGCCCCCCGATGCTCAAAGCGCAGGCATTGCTTTCCACGAACTGCCCCAGAAATGGTCAAAACTAAATTGGTGCCCGCACAATAATCATTTTGCGCGCGGGCGCAACCGCCTGCACCGTAGCGAATAGGGGAAACCAGCCCTGCTCTTGCCGCATGGCAGGGCGGGGGCTAGACCCATAGACAGTTCAGCGTTTCCTATCCAAGTGCCCTATATGTCCCCGCGTCCGAAATCCATAGCCGTCATCGTTGTTGCCGCCGGAAAAGGCGAGCGTGTCGGCGTCGATGGCAGCTCAATTCCCAAGCAATATCGGTCTGTCGGCGGCACGCCCGTGCTGAGCAGAACCATTGGGGCTTTTCTGGCGCATCCGCAGGTGAGCCATGTGCTTGCCGTTATCAATGCCGAACATGGCGAACGCTATTCTGCGCTTGGCCTTGATGACCCCAAACTGCTTGCGCCGGTGCCGGGCGGTGTTAGCCGGCAATCCTCTGTGCTGGAGGGGCTGAAAGCACTTGGGCCGCTCAAGCCCGACTATGTCTTGATTCAAGACGCTGCGCGCCCCTTTACGTCACCCGAGATCATTGGCGATGTCATCGCGGTGCTAAAGCAATGTGACGGCGCCCTGCCCGCTCTGCCCGTGACCGATACAATCAAGCGCTCACTCGACGGGCGCGAAGTTACGGCCACCGAAGATCGGCGGCAGCTTTCGGCGGCGCAGACACCGCAGGGCTTCCGGTTCGGGCAGATTTTCTCCGCCCATATGCGCGCCGCAAATATTCGCCGGGATTTCACCGACGATGCTGAAATCGCCGAATGGGCTGGTTTGCGCGTTGGTCTGGTGATGGGCGATCCCGACAATTTCAAGCTTACACATCCGGCAGACTTTGTTCGTGCCGAATATATTCTGATGGGAGACAGTCAGATGGAGACGCGCATCGGCACCGGCTACGACGTTCATTCTTTCGAGCCGGGGGATGCCCTGTGGCTGGGTGGCGTTCGCATTCCCCACAAGGCCAAGCTGAACGGCCATTCTGACTCGGACGTGGCGCTGCATGCATTGACCGATGCGATTCTGGGCGCGATCGGTGAAGGTGATATCGGCGTGCACTTTCCGCCCAGCGATATGCAGTGGAAGGGCGCGGCCTCGACGATCTTTCTCAAACACGCCGCCGACCTTGTGGCGAAACGCGGTGGGCGTATCGTCAATTGCGACGTGACAATTGTTGCGGAAGCTCCCAAGATCAGCCCACACGCCCCCGCCATGTGCGCGGTCATTGCCGAGACTTTGGGGATTTCGGCAAGCCGGGTGGCGGTCAAGGCGACAACGAACGAAAAGCTCGGTTTTATCGGGCGGGAGGAAGGGATCGTGGCGATGGCGAGTGCAAGCGTGGAAATGCCGAGGGTCGATTGAATGGCAGCCAAGGCCAAGCCCTCCAGCGGCAAGCAGATCATCGATATTCTGACAGAGCGCAACCAGACCATAGTGACGGCGGAAAGCTGTACCGGTGGGATGATCGCGGCGGCGCTGACTGATATTCCCGGCGCTTCAGCGGCGCTGTATGGTGGCTATGTCACCTATGCCAATGCAGCCAAATCGAGGATGATTCATGTGCAGTCCCGACTGATCCGGGACTACGGCGCGGTCAGCAACCAGGTCGCGCGGGCCATGGCGGACGGTGCCCGCAACACCGCAAATGTCGACTTTGCTGTCGCCGTCACTGGCATTGCCGGACCGGATGGGGGCAGCGAAAAGAAACCGGTCGGTCTGGTTTATGTAGCGGTATCGTCAAACCTTGCCACAGTCGTGATCGAGCATCGCTTTGGCGATCTGGGTCGGGAGGGTATTCGCAAGGCCACCGTAGACGCTGCGCTCGATCTGGTATTGCAGGTACTTACGAGCGATCCGCCGCAATGATCCGATAGTCGCGCCGGATCGCTGCCGTCTGCCGGGCCCACTCAGAAGCCTTTGTGCGCGTTTGATGCGCGTCGAACGCGGCCTGATCGGTGAAGCATTCTTCGACGGTCCAGATCAGCGGATCGGCGGACTGGGTGACCTCGAATGAGAGGCAGCCGGGCTCCTGCCGCGTCAGACGGATATGTTCCGGCAGGAATTGGCGCACCAGAGCGCGTTCGGCTTCGGAAGAACAGATCAGCGTTCCCGTCAACCGGATCGTGTTGGCCATGCTAGTCGCCGAAGCGCCGGTCGGCTTCATCGGCGAAAGCGCGCATGATCTCGTCCTGCTTGGCGGCAAAAGCCGGCTCTGCCACCGCCGCAATCAGCGGATTGGAAATCTTGAAGTCGATCTCAAAGCGCACCCGAGTGCCCTGCCCCTCTGGCTCAAAACGCCAGATACTGTCGAGATAGGCGAAAGGGCCATCCACGGCTTTGGCGCGGATTGTCCGTGCCTCGCGGTCCAGAGTGACGCGGCTGGTATAGGACTGCGTTATGGGGCCGAAGGATATCGTCATCTTCGCCAGCCGCACATCACCACCATTTGCTGCCGGATCGGGCCGCACCTGCATGGCGCTGCAATTCGGAATGAAGCGCGGGTAGTCATTGAGGTCGGCCACGATGTTGAACATCCGCTCGGGCAGATGCGGCACGTGCCGTTCGTAGAAACGCTTCATTCAGTGGCCGAGCCTTGCAAGACGATTGGCCTTGAGACGTGCAAAGTCTTCGCCGGCATGGTGAGACGAGCGCGTCAGAGGGCTCGATGACACCAGCAGGAAGCCCTTGGCCGTTGCGACCGTTGCAAAAGACTTGAATTCCTCCGGCGTCACGAACCGCTGCAGCGGATAGTGCTTCTTTGTCGGCTGCAGATATTGGCCGATGGTCAGGAAATCCACATCCGCCGAACGCAGATCGTCCATCAATTGCAGCACTTCGTTCCGCTCTTCGCCCAGCCCGACCATGATGCCGGACTTGGTAAAGATGGTCGGATCGAGTTCCTTGACCCGCTGCAACAGGCGGATCGAATGGAAGTAGCGCGCGCCCGGGCGCACCTTGAGATATTTCGACGGCACCGTTTCAAGGTTGTGGTTGAACACGTCCGGCTTCGCCGCCACGACGATTTCCAGAGCACCATCCTTGCGCAGGAAATCGGGCGTCAGGATTTCGATAGTGGTCTTGGGATTCATCGCGCGGATAGCGAGAATGACATCGGCGAAATGCTGTGCGCCACCATCGGGCAGATCGTCACGATCCACCGAGGTGATGACAACATGTTGCAGGCCAAGCGTATGTACGCCCCTGGCTACGTTTTCCGGCTCATTCGGATCGAGCGCTGTCGGCAGGCCGGTGCGGACATTGCAGAAGGCACAGGCGCGGGTGCAAATCTCGCCCATGATCATCATGGTCGCGTGCTTCTTGCTCCAGCACTCGCCAATATTGGGGCAACCGGCTTCCTCGCAGACCGTGACGAGCTTGTTTTCGCGCACGATCTTCTGGGTTTCGTTATAGACCGGCGAGCCGGGGGCCTTCACCCTGATCCAGTCCGGCTTGCGCAAGACAATGCTGTCGGGCCGGTTGGCTTTTTCGGGGTGGCGCGGGCTAACCGCATTATTAATGAGCGTGACCATGTCAGTCCTGACTGGGGTTCTGCCCCTATATCGTCCCCCCGGATGGCTGGTTCAACCCAGCCTTTCGCCGCAAATGGCTAGATATTGATGGCCTTGCCATAGGCATCAAGCACGCTTTCCTTCATCGTCTCGGAAAGGGTCGGATGCGGGAAGATGGTGTGCATGAGGTCTTCCTCGGTGGTTTCGAGGTTCATGGCGACGACAAAGCCCTGGATCAGCTCGGTCACTTCCGCGCCGACCATATGGGCGCCCAGCAGTTCACCGGTCTTGGCGTCGAAAATGGTCTTCACCAGACCATCGGGTTCGCCCAGCGCAATCGCCTTGCCATTGCCCACGAAGGGGAAACGGCCAACCTTGATCTCGCGCCCGGCTTCCTTGGCCTTGGCTTCTGTGAGGCCGACTGAGGCAACCTGAGGCTCGCAATAGGTGCAGCCCGGCACCTTGGATTTATCGAGGCCATGTACCTTGAGGCCGGCGATCTTTTCGACGGTAATGACGGCCTCGTGCTCGGCCTTGTGAGCCAGCATTGGAGGACCGGCGACGTCGCCAATGGCCCAGATGCCGTCCACATTGGTCTTGCCATAGCCATCGATGACAATGGCCCCGCGCTCGGTCTTTACGCCGACGGTCTCAAGACCCAGACCTTCGATGTTGCACATGACGCCGACGGCAGAAATCAGCTTGTCGCCGACAACCTGCTGGCTCTTGCCATCCTTGGTTTCGACATGAGCAATCACGCCGTTCTTGGTTTTTTCGACCTTGGCGACCTTGGCTTCGGTCAGGAACTTGATGCCGCGTTTTTCGAGGCGCTTGCGGGCCAGGCCGGAAATTTCGGCATCTTCCACCGGCAGGATTTGCGGCAGCAGCTCGATCACCGTCACTTCCGCGCCCAGCGAGCGGTAGAAGGAGGCGAATTCGATGCCAATGGCGCCAGAACCCATGACCACCAGAGACTTGGGCATTTCAGCAGGCTTGAGCGCCTCGAAATAGGTCCAGATCTTTTCGCCATCGGGCTCAATGCCCGGCAGAACGCGCGGGCGTGCGCCGGTGGCGATGATGATGTTCTTTGCCTTGTAGGTGCCATCGCCAAGTGCATTCTTGGGCACGGGACCTTGCGGCTGGACGATCGGCTTCTTGGAGGCGGTGACCTTGATTTCACCGGGCTTGGTGATGGTGGCTTCGCCCCAGATGATGTCGATCTTGTTCTTCTTCATCAGGAACTGCACGCCATTGTTCATCTGCGCCGCAATGGCGCGCGAACGCTTGACGATGCCGTCGAGGTCGAAGCCGAACTTTTCGGCCGTCAGACCGTAATCCTTTGCGTGGCCCATATGGCCGTAGATTTCGGCCGAGCGCAGCAGCGCCTTGGTCGGGATACAGCCCCAATTGGAGCAGATGCCGGCCATGTGTTCGCGCTCGACAATGGCCACTTTCATGCCAAGCTGCGCGCCGCGAATGGCGGCGACGTAACCGCCGGGGCCGGCGCCGATGACGAGAAGATCGTATTGGTCAGCCATAAGGGCCTCCAGAAAGTTTCGGGTCAGAGACCCAGAATTTTGGTGACGAGCGGCACGAGGCCCTCGCCGATGGCGCGCGTATTGGCCGGGTCGAGATGCACGCCATCGCGCGGATCGGCCTTGGCCACTGTGGCAGCGTCGAAGAAGGCGACGCCGGTTTCTTCGGCATGGCGGCGGTAATGCCGGGCGAAATCAGCCGACTCGCGCAGGAGATGATCGAGACCGCCGAAATTGCTCAGCATGTTTTCGTTGCTCGTTGCCACCACGCGCGGCGGGGAAACGAGGATGATCTGCGGCACGGCTTCACCAGTGGCGGCGAAATGGCCGCGCGTCATCTCGATCAGCCGTCTTGCGCCACGCGCCGCGTAGGCTGCGGTCCCCGCCACGAACGGTTTCAGATCATTGGTGCCGAGCATGATGATGACGAGATCGAGCGGCTTGTGGCTATCGAGCAGCGTCGGCAGGATGCGTGCGCCATTACGGTCGGCCGCAGCAGTCCAGTCATCATAGGCCGTGGCGCGACCGCCAAGACCTTCGGCAATAACGCGGGCCTTGCCGCCGAGGCCCTGTTCGAGCGTGGTTGGCCAGCGGTCCTCGTAGGCGTGGCGGGGGCCGCCACCGGGATCGGCGCCATAGGTCAGGCTGTCGCCATAGGCGAGGATGGTTTTCATCGCCCTGCCCTTACGCCAGCATCATCACCGGGTTTTCGATGAGGCTCTTGAAGACGCCGAGCAGTTCTGCGCCCAGAGCGCCATCGACGGCACGGTGATCGCAGGAGAGCGTGGCGGTCATGAATTGGCCGATCTTGATCTGGCCGTTTTCAGGATAGACGCGCTCTTCACCGGCACCGACCGCGAGGATGGTGCCATGCGGCGGGTTGATGACGGCCGCGAAATGCTTGATGCCGAACATGCCCAGATTGGACACCGAAGACGAGCCGCCCTGATATTCATGCGGCGCGAGTTTCTTGGACTTGGCACGGGTAGCCAGATCCTTCACCTCTTCGGAAATCTCGCGCAGGGTCTTGGTGTCTGCCGATTTGACCACCGGAGTGAACAGACCACCCGGCACCGATACGGCAACCGCCACATCTGAACGCTTGTGGTAGAGGATCGAGTCCCCGGCCCAGGTGGCGTTAGCCGCCGGTACGCGCTGCAGCGCGACGGCCCAGGCCTTCATAACGAAATCGTTGACCGAAAGCTTATAGGCCGGCTTGCCGTCCTTGCTCTTGGGGGCGGAGGCATTGATCTGCTCGCGGGCGGCCATCAGCGCGTCGATCTTGCAATCGAGCGTCAGATAAAAATGCGGAACGGTTTGCTTGCTCTCGGTGAGGCGCGCGGCCACAACCTTGCGCATGCCGTCGTTCGGAACCAGCTCGTAAGTGCCCTCTTCATAGAGCGCGATGACCTGGTTCTTGCTCATACCGGCCGCGGGAGCGGCGGCGGCAGGCGCCGAAGCAGCAGCCTTGAGTGGCGCCTTGCCCGACTTGGCGGCTTCCACGTCTGACTTCACCACGCGACCCTTGGGGCCGGTACCGGAAATGGCGCCGAGGTCGATGCCCGCTTCCTTGGCGAGACGCTTGGCCAGCGGCGATGCGAAGACGCGAGCGCCTTCGGATTTGGCAGGTGCAGCGGCGGCAGGTTTAGGCGCTTCGGCCTTTGCGGCAGGCGCAGGCACGGCGGCAGCTGGTGCCTCCGTCTTTGGAGCCTCAACCTTGGGCACTTCAGCCTTGGGAGCCGGAGCGGAACCAATGGAAGCAGCGTCTTCACCATCCTGCAACAGCACGGCGATGACGGCGTTGACCTTCACATTGTCGGTGCCTTCGGCAACCAGAATTTTGCCGATCTTGCCTTCGTCCACGGCCTCGACTTCCATCGTGGCCTTGTCGGTTTCGATTTCGGCGATGACGTCACCGGAGGAGACGCTGTCACCTTCCTTGACGTGCCACTTGGCGAGCTTGCCCTCTTCCATCGTCGGAGAGAGCGCCGGCATGGTGATATCGATTGGCATCCCGGTTCTCCTTACGAGCGATAGGTCACGGCGTTGACCGCCGCGATCACTTCATCAACGTTGGGCAGCGCCAGCTTTTCGAGGTTGGCGGCATAAGGCATGGGAACGTCCTTGCCGGTGACGCGCAGGACCGGCGCATCGAGGTAGTCAAAGGCGTGTTCCATGACGAGCGCGGAGAGTTCCGCGCCAATACCGCCCTGCGGCCAACCTTCTTCGACAGTCACCAGGCGACCGGTCTTCTTCACCGATTCAATCACGGTGGCGCTATCGAGCGGACGCAGGGTGCGCAGGTCGATCAGTTCTACATCGACACCGGCGGCAACCAGCTTCTCGGTGGCCTGGGTGGCATATCGCATACCCATGGAGAAGGAGACGATGGTGACATCGGCGCCCTTGCGGGCGACGCGGGCCTTGCCGATTGGCAGCACGAAATCATCGACCTTGGGCACAAGACCGGTGGAGCCGTAGAGAATTTCGTTTTCGAGAAACACAACCGGATTGGGCGAACGGATCGCGGCCTTGAGCAGACCCTTGGCGTCGGCGGCGCTATAGGGCGCGATGACGGTGAGGCCCGGAACATGGCTGTACCAGGCCGAGTAGTCCTGGCTGTGCTGCGCGCCGACGCGGGCTGCTGCGCCGTTCGGGCCACGGAACACCATGGGTGCCTGAACCTGACCGCCGGACATGTAGAGCTGCTTGGCGGCGGAGTTGATGATCTGGTCAATCGCCTGCATGGCGAAGTTCCAGGTCATGAATTCAACGATCGGCTTAAGGCCGGCAAAGGCAGCGCCAACGGCGAGACCGGCAAAACCATGCTCGGTGATCGGCGTATCGATCACGCGCTCCGGACCGAATTCCTGTAGCAGACCCTGGGTGATCTTGTAGGCACCCTGATATTCGGCGACCTCTTCACCCATGATGAAGACGTCCTTGTCGCGGCGCAGCTCTTCGGCCATGGCCTCGTTCAGCGCCTGACGCACGGTCATTTCGACCATTTCGACGCCTTCGGGCAGATCAGGATCGTTCTGCGGCTCGAATTTCGGTGCGGCGGCAACCGGGGCCGCTGCGGAAGGCGCAGTCACGGGGGCCTCGGCCTGAACCATGCTCGGTGCTGGTTCTTCGGCAGCAGCGGGCGTTGCAGCAGGGGCGTCCCCGACGCTTTCGCCGTCAGCCAGCACCAATGCGATCGGCGTATTGACCTTCACGCCCTCGGTGCCTTCGGCCACGAGAATTTCGGTGACGGTACCTTCATCGACCGACTCGACTTCCATCGTCGCCTTGTCGGTTTCGATTTCAGCCAGCACGTCACCAGACTTGACCACGTCACCGACCTTGACCAGCCACTTGGCGAGCTTGCCTTCTTCCATCGTCGGGGACAGAGCGGGCATCAGGATTTGGGGCATATCTGCTCTCCAGCAATTCAACGCCGGGCCGGTGGCCGCGCGGCGAAACTCAACAAAAGCGTTGTTACGACCGGCCTGTCAGGGCCGGTCTTCAATCAGGCCTCGATGGTGATATCGGTCCAGAGTTCAGACGGATCGGGCTCGGGATCATTGGTCGCAAAATCGGCCGCCTCGGTGACGATGGCGCGAATGTCGGTTTCGATCTTCTTGAGATCGTCCTCGGTCACCACACCGGCTTCGATCAGGCGGGCACGGACCTGCTCGATCGGGTCACGCTCCTGACGATACTTGGTCACTTCGTCCTTGGAGCGGTACTTCGCCGGATCGGACATGGAATGGCCGCGATAGCGATAGGTCAGCATTTCGAGAATGTATGGACCCTTGCCGGAACGGGCATGCTCGATGGCGCGCTGGGCGGCATCATAGACCATGCGCACGTCCATGCCGTCGACCTGTTCGCCCGGAATGTCGAACGAAGCACCGCGCATGGAGAAATCCGTCGTCGCGGCAGCGCGTTCGATGGAGGTGCCCATGGCATATTTGTTGTTTTCGATGATGTAGACGACCGGCAGTTTCCAGAGCTTGGCCATGTTGAAGCTCTCGTAGACCTGGCCCTGATTGGCCGCGCCGTCGCCGAAATAGGCGATGGATACCGAGCCATCACCCTTGTATTTCGACGCAAAACCGAGACCAGTCCCGAGCGATGCCTGCGCACCGACAATGCCATTGCCGCCGTAGAAGCGATGCTCGTTGGAGAACATGTGCATCGAGCCGCCCTTGCCTTTCGACAAACCGCCCTGACGGCCGGTCAACTCGGCCATCACGCCCTTGGGATCAAGACCCATGACCAGCATGTGCCCATGATCCCGATACCCGGTGATCTGGGCGTCCTTGCCCTTCTCGGATGCCATGGTGATGCCGGTGACGACAGCTTCCTGACCAATATAAAGGTGACAGAAACCACCGATCAGGCCCATGCCATACATCTGGCCGGCCTTTTCCTCAAACCGGCGGATCAGCAGCATCTCGCGGAATGCTTCGAGATCCTGTTCACCGGTGAACTGGGGGACGTTGGCTTGTGCCTTGGCCTGGGTGGCCGTCGCCTTGCGCGCCATACTACACTCCGCTTGGGTCGGGGATTTGCCGCTGGGCCAATGTGCCCACGGCGCGGACTATACCGCAAGGGTCAACGCAATAACATTGCCCTTATAAAGACGTGAAATTAGTTTTAAAGCGTTGAATCTGCTTGAATAATCGAGATTAACTGATCATCGATTAATTCTACAAATTGACCAGAAATCGGTTTACCGTTCTCGGGATTGATCATGATGAGAACATCGTCCACATGGGCCATATTGAGCAGCGCACGCGCACGCTCCGTAACCAGATCCGGATCAAGATGGCGCGGATTCATCAGTGAAATCCGATGTTTGAATGAGTCGAGTTCGGCCTGCAGCGCCGAGCTGCGATCAGCGAGAACCTCGATCTCGGCCTTGATCTCTCCACGACTCTCAATACCGAACTGGCCGGAGATTGCCGAATAGCCCAGGTAGAACTGGAACGCGAGAAGCGTCGCAGTCATCGCCAATGGGCGCCAGAATGGTGGACGTTTAAGACGGGTGGGCATAGGCGGACCATTATTGCTTGGTCGACTATGCCCAATGAGGGATTAATGCGGGGTTTAGGAAGTGGGAAAGGAGCGGCCTTACCCTGGGTCGTCACCCTCGCGCTTGACGCGAGGGGTCTTAGCGATGTCTCCAAAACAAAGAGCTCTCGCATCACGCTCAGCTTGAAGAGCGACGAGGAGGAAAGCGCAGCGCGATGAGCGCACTGGGCAGTGTTCCTCTAAAGCGCCACGTAATCAATCTCCTGGAAGCGCGCTACTTCAGGAATCCAGCGCCTCTCGACAAAGCCCGTATGATCGGGGTGTGCATTGTAGCCGTCATAGGCAGCCTGATCGGCGAACTCCATCGAGAAGCCAAAGGCATAATCAGCCTTGGGACTGACCTGCCGCAGGCGCTCGAATTTCTCGACGCCAGGAATGCGCTCAAGCACCAATGCCGCATCGAGAAATGCCCTCTCTTCGGCAGAACCCGCAGCATGCTTTAGCGAGAAGACGACGGTATGGCGGATCATGCTTCAAGCCCCAAAGCTTCATTGGCGGCAATGGCGGCCATGTTGACGATACCGCGGCTCGTCACCGATGGCGCGAGGATATGGGCGGGTGCGCGCGTGCCCATCAGGATCGGGCCGACCGAGAGCGCGTTGTTCATTTCCTTGAGCAGCGTCATGGACAGATTCGCCGCATCGAGATCGGGGAAGATCAACAGGTTTGCTTCGCCGCGCAGCGCCGTGCTGGGAACATAGCGCTCGCGCAGGGTTTCGTTCAGTGCCAGATCGCCCTGCATTTCCCCTTCCACGATGAAATCGGGAGCGGCGATGCGCAGCTTCTCATAGGCTTCGCGCATCTTGTAGGCGCTATCGCCTTCACGGGAACCGAAATTGGAATAGGACAGCAAAGCCGCGCGCGCCTCGATATTGAAGCGCTTGAGGTGGGCGCGCGCCTGCAAGGCAATGGCGACAATCTCGTCGGCACTGGGGCTCTGGCTCACATAGGTGTCAGTGAGGAAGAAAGCGCCGCGCGGCATGATGAGCATGGACATTGCCGACACGTCGCTGACGCCATCCTGAAGTCCGATAATCGAGCGAATGTCGCGGACGTGCTTGATATAACGCCCCTGCAATCCGCAGATCAGACCATCGGCCTCGCCGCGTTTGACGGCGAGCGCCGCGATCACCGTTGTATTGGTACGCACAATGGTGCGCGCCGTTTCGGGCGTTACGCCATCGCGTCCAACCATCGAATGGAATAGCGTCACATAGTCTCGGTAGCGCGGATCGTCTTCCGGGTTGATAAACTCAAAATCAACCCCGGGCTTGATGCTCAGCCCAAACCGCTCGATGCGCGCCTCAATCACCGCCGGACGACCAATCAAGATTGGGCGGGCAATACGATCTTCCAGCAGGACCTGGGTGGCACGCAATACGCGTTCATCTTCGCCATCGGCAAAAGCGATCCGCTTTTCCTGCCCGCGCGCGCGGTCGATAATCGGCTTCATCACCATGCCGGAACGGAAGACGAAGCGATTGAGACCGTCGAGATAGGCATCCCAATTTTCGATGGGCTTTTTGGCAACGCCCGATTCCATCGCGGCGCGCGCCACGGCAGGCGCAATGCGGAGCATCAGGCGCTGATCGAACGGATTGGGGATGATATGATCCGGCCCAAACACGGCGGGCGCGCCTGAAGGCGAAACCTCAAGACCGGGCTCATGCGCCAGCTTGGCAATGGCCCGGACCGCCGCCAGCTTCATTTCTTCGTTGATCGTGGTCGCATGAACATCGAGTGCGCCGCGGAAAATGAAGGGGAAACAGAGGACATTATTGACCTGGTTCGGATAGTCCGAACGCCCGGTACAGACCATTGCGTCTGCCCGCGTTTCCTTCGCCAGCTCCGGCATGATTTCCGGGTTTGGATTGGCCAGCGCCAGAATCAGTGGCTTGGGCGCCATTTTGGCGAGCATTTCAGGCTTCAGCGCACCAGCAGCCGACAGACCAACGAACACATCGGCGCCGTCGATGACTTCGGCCAGCGAGGTCGCTTCACTGGTACGGCGGAATTGGCCGCGCCATTTGTCGTTGACGTCATTACGCTTGTGGGTAACCAGACCATCCTTGTCGGCTACCCAGATATTCTCATGCTTTGCGCCCAGCGCAACGAGAACATTCAGGCAGGCAATTGCCGCGGCCCCTGCCCCGGACGCACAGATTTTCACCTCATCGATTTTCTTGCCAGCCAGTTCCAGGCCGTTCAGCACGGCTGCGCCGACGATGATGGCCGTGCCATGCTGATCGTCGTGAAAAACCGGAATAGGCATGCGCTCTCGCAGCGCCTCTTCAATCTCGAAACAGTCCGGTGCACGAATATCTTCGAGATTGATACCGCCGAAAGTCGGCCAGAGCGGGGAAACGGCATCGATGAATTTCTTGGGATCGAGTTCATCGATTTCCAGATCGAACACATCGATTCCGGCAAACTTCTTGAACAGGACGGCCTTGCCTTCCATGACCGGCTTGGACGCAAGCGCGCCGATATTGCCCAGGCCCAGCACAGCAGTGCCGTTGGATATCACCGCCACCAGATTTTGGCGGGACGTGTAGCGCGCAACCGCCTCGGGCGTCTGGGCAATTTCTTCGCATGGCGCGGCCACGCCGGGGGAATAGGCCAGCGCCAGATCGCGCTGATTGCCCAGAGGCTTCAGGGGCTGGATTTCCAGTTTACCCGGCTTGGGGAACTCATGGAAATGCAGCGCCGCGTCCCGCAATGCCTTATTCTGTTCATTAATGTCGGTGGACACTGAATACCTCCCCGCCCCTAATGTCGGCGTTGGTGCCATCAATCACCCGGATTGAAAAGAGGACAAAAGTCGATGATGGCGTTTGCAGGCAAAATTACGGCGTCACGCGGCCGTAGCGACTGCGCTTGCCTCGATCTGCGGCGCAATGGGTGCGCTCAGGGCCAGAGCAAGTTCCTTGAAAGCGCCAATCTTTAGCGCAGGAGCGAAAATGTAGCCCTGAGCATGCAACACGCCGCGCGCGCGCAGATAGAGCGCCTGCTCCTCGGTTTCCACACCTTCCGCCACGATCTCGCAATCAAGATCCTTGCCCATGGCGATCAGTCCATCCAGCACGGGAACCTGTGTCGTGCCAGGTTTGATCATGTCCACGAAGATTCGATCGATCTTGATCACGTCGACACCGAGCGTTGCCAGATAGGCCAGATTGGAATGGCCTGTACCGGCATCGTCCATGGCCAGGCGGCATCCCAGGGCGTGCAGGCCGGCAATCACGCTTGTGGTGGCAATCGAATTGTTCAACGGGCGCCGCTCGGTAATCTCGAACACGAGTTGGCTGAAGCTGATTGAAGACTGCCCGAAAATTGCCTGAACATCCTCCACGATACCACCATCGCGGAAATGCCCCTCGAACAGATTTATGGAGATTTTCATCTCCGGCAAGACTTTGCACAAATCGCCAAGGTCGTTACGCACCTGCTGCATCAGCGACAGGGTCATGGGAATGGCAAGGCCGGTAACTTCGGCATAGTCGATGAACGCGCCTGGCGGGATCACCTGCCCATTCCGCTTCTCCCAGCGGCAGAGGACTTCGCATCCCACCAGCTCGCCAGTCCGCAAATTAATGACCGGCTGATAATATGGCTTGATCTCATTACGCTCGATGGCGCGTTCCAGATCGAATGCCGGCATACGTGAGCGCCGGGCATAATTCAGGTTGAGCAGCAGGAAAGCCGCGCTCGCAATACAGGCCAGAACCGTAAAAACGGCGTCCAGATCAGCATAATTTGCGCGCACCATGGCAAAAGGCAGCGCCAGCTCGACCCTGATGGGGAATTGGCCAGCATAGCCCTGTGCACTCAAAAACTCGGTACTCGTGTCGCGGCGATCGAAACCCGTCGGATCGCCAATCGTGATGATGGACATGCCATTGCTCAGCGTGACCCGCATCATCGACGCGTCCTTGAGCGTTTGCGACAACGCCGCTTCGGTCTGGTTCAGCAGCGGCACAAAAACAGAAACGCGCCGCGTCTCACCGAATGTCTGGCTGATCTTGAGCGCAGGCATGGCCATATCGGCAAAGGCGACAACGGTGAATGTCTCTGTTAGCCCCGGCACCGGAATCGGCTGCGACAGCGGGGAATAATTCACGATGCGGCCATAGGCGTCGCAATATTGAACGCCGTCACGGTTCTCAACGATAAACTGTTTTATGCTCAGGCTAGCCTCGATGGCCGTCTGAACATTGGTGACGAAGGTGGGCGTGCACAGGGACGGACTGTCCGCAATCACCTTCCGCAGCGCCGTAACGCCATCCATAATGCTTGAATTTATATGTGAGCTTTTAGCATCAACATATTCTTGAGCAATGGCTTTTTCCTTGTGGCGCACATAGGCGTCGAGCAGATGGTCCACGGCAATAATCGGCACAAACGCCAGAATGGCGCCGATTAGCATCAGGACATGTGTAAAGTTCGACTTCACGCCGCGAATCCACCCCAAGGGAGTTGCATTCAAGCGGTAACAAGCAAGGTTTTAACGCATCATTAACGCTGATTAACCAGCGCTAAACAAAAAGGGCAGCGCGATGGCTGCCCTTTTCCATTTCTGTTCCGCTGGATCAGCTCTGAACATTCAGCCTTATGCTCAACTCGCGTAGCTGCTTGTTGTCCGCCGGGCTCGGAGCGCCCATCAACAGGTCTTCGGCCTGCTGGTTCATCGGGAACGCGGTGATCTCGCGCAGGTTCTGCACGCCGCACAGCAGCATCACAATACGATCGATACCAAAAGCGGCGCCACCATGGGGCGGAGCGCCATACTGGAAGGCCCGGTACAGGCCGCCGAACTGCTCCTCGACCTCTTCGCGCGACTTGCCGGTCAGCTCGAAAGCCTTGACCATGGTCTCCGGCTCCTGATTACGGATCGAGCCGGACGCGATTTCAAAGCCATTGCAGACGGCGTCATATTGATAGGCCTTGAGCGAGAGCGGATCGTCGCCATTCAGGCCATCAATACCGCCCTGCGGCATCGAGAAAGGATTGTGCGCGAAGTCGATGCGCTTTTCTTCCTCGCTCCATTCATAGAACGGGAAGTCGACGATCCAGCATAGCGCAAACTGCTCGGTATCGACAACGCCAAGATCGGTGCCGACCTTGGTGCGGGCTTCGCCGGCGAATTTGTAGAACTTTTCCGGACGACCGGCGACGAAGAAGACAGCGTCGCCGTCTTCAAGGCCAAGCTGCGCCTTGAGCGTCGCGGTCCGGTCTTCGCCGATATTCTTGGCAATCGGACCCGAACCTGCGCCATCCTTGAAGAAGATATAGCCAAGGCCGGGCTGACCCTCGCCCTGCGCCCATGCGTTCATGCGGTCGCAGAAAGCGCGACCGATCGGCTCGGCACCAGCCTTGTTCTTGGCAGGGATTGCCCAGACTTCCACCTTCGGATCGGCCTCGATCTGGTTGGCAAAAACCTTGAAACCGGAACCAGCGAAATGCTCGGTGACGGCCTGGATTTCGATGGGGTTACGCAGGTCCGGCTTGTCCGAACCATATTTGCGGATCGCCGTATCGTAAGGAATGCGCGGCCAGCCCTTGGTGACGCGCTTGCCATCGGCAAACTGCTCGAACACGTCGGTAATGACCGGCTCGACAGTGTCCCACACGTCTTCCTGCGTCACAAAGCTCATCTCAAGGTCGAGCTGATAGAACTCGCCCGGCAGGCGGTCGGCACGCGGGTCTTCGTCGCGGAAACAGGGCGCGACCTGGAAGTAGCGGTCGAAACCGGCCACCATCAAGAGCTGCTTGTACTGCTGTGGCGCCTGCGGCAGGGCGAAGAACTTGCCGGGATGGATGCGGCTCGGCACAAGAAAGTCGCGCGCGCCTTCCGGCGAGGAGGCCGTCAGGATGGGGGTCGAGAATTCAGTGAACCCTGCCCCACCCATGCCAGCGCGCATAGAGGAAATGATCTTGGTGCGTTTGACGATGTTGTTGTGCAGCTTTTCGCGGCGCAGATCGAGGAAGCGATAGCGCAAACGAATGTCTTCTGGGTATTCAGCGTCGCCAAACACCGGTAGCGGCAATTCCTTGGCCGCAGACAGCACTTCAATCTCACGGATGAAGATTTCGATCGCACCTGTTGGAATGTTGGAATTGACGGCGGCTGCATCACGCAGCTTCACTTCGCCATCGATGCGCAGCACCCATTCCGAGCGCACCTTTTCCGCCTGCGCGAAAGCAGCAGAATCGGGGTCGATCACGCATTGGGTGATTCCATAATGATCGCGCAGATCGATAAACAGCAGGCCGCCGTGATCGCGCACGCGATGCACCCAGCCGCTAAGGCGCACATTATTGCCAGCATCAGCCGCCGTCAGGGCGCCACAGGTGTGGGTGCGGTAGCGATGTATGGTCATGTCAAAGCTCGGATTTACTAGGGAAAAGGCCGGATTATCGGGCGGGAAAAGCGCATTTCTGTCCGCCCTTGTCAAGCTGCGGGGCATATCGGCTTTTGCCGGTTTACCGCAAGGGAAATCGACGGTGGAGCAATCCGATCACACCTGCTAGGAAGAATATTGACTTTTTTTGGACGGAAGCCGGTATGGACTTGATTGTTTCCACAGATGCGCTCGCCGCGTTCTGCGAGCGCGCTGCACAATTTGAATTTGTGACGGTCGATACCGAATTTCTCCGAGAAACCACCTATTGGCCGCGTCTCTGCCTGATCCAGGTTGCGACTGACGACGAAGCCGTGCTGATCGACCCGCTGGCGTCAGACATCAGGCTGGCACCATTCTTTGAGCTTCTGGCCAATCCCAATGTCACCAAGGTGTTCCACGCGGCCCGGCAGGACATCGAAATTTTCGTCAAGCTGACCGGCGCGGTGCCGCGTAATATTTTTGACACCCAGATCGCCGCCAGCGTCTGCGGCTTTGGCGACAGCGCCTCCTATGACAGTCTGGTGCGCAGCATCTGCAAGGTCGAGCTCGACAAGTCTTCTCGCTTCACCGACTGGTCGGCGCGCCCTCTTTCGGAAAAGCAGCTCACCTATGCTCTGGCCGACGTTACCTGGCTGCGGGACATCTACCGCGAATTGCGCAAGCAGGTGGAAGCCACGCGTCGCTGGGACTGGGTTGAGGATGAATTGGGGATTCTCCGCAGCATCGACACCTATGTTGTCCGGCCGGAACAGGCCTGGGAACGGCTCAAGATGAAGCTTAATCGCCCGCGCGATCTGGCCGCCTTGAAGGTGCTGGCCGCATGGCGCGAGCGCCGCGCGCAGGAAACGGACCAGCCGCGCAGCCGCATTCTCAAGGATGACGTGATCGCCGAACTGGCGACTCAGCGCCCTCTGACGCCCGATGCATTCGAAAAGCTGCGCGCCGTGCCGCGCGGGTTTGGTCGCAGCAGCGCCGCAGGCGAAATCATTGCGCTGCTCAAGACAGTGGAGGCCTTGCAGAAATCAGAGCTTCCAAGCCTGCCAGAACGCTATCGCGGTCCTTCGCCCAAAGGCGCAGTTGGTGATCTCGTCCGCGTGTTGCTGAAAGCCGTCTCTGAGCAGCATGGCGTTGCCGCGCGGATCATTGCCACATCAGACGAGATCGATGCGCTGGTGCTTGATGACGACGCCGATGTTCCGGCACTAAAGGGCTGGCGCCGCAAACTGTTCGGCGAAAAGGCTCTGGCCATAAAGCATGGGCGCGTTGGTCTGGTTGCGACACGCAAAGGCATCGTGGAATTTGCGGTCAATCAGGCCGAAGCGGCAGAATAGCCCGCTTCAGCCCACCTCGATCCGCGATGCGGTGTAGCCGGTAATCTCGGCAAATTGCCGAAGCCGGTTCCGCAAATGATCGCCATTGAGAAAGATGAAATCCGCCGGGAGATGAAGGACCAGCGTCGTTTCCTCAATGCTGAAACGCGTGCGTGGCAGAATGCCTGGCATGGCGGCAGTCATCGGATAGGCGACACGGAATAGCGCTCCGATCACGCGAGCCCTTGCGGTCAATTCCGGTGTACCCAAAGGTGCCAGGCTCTGTGCCGCCTTGCTCTTGAGCCCATCATAGCGGATCGCCACTGTCTGCGCCAAAAATGAGCGCCCGGGATGGTCAACGCCGGTCAATGAACCATAAGCGACCGCATCGACACTCTGCGGCCCGCGATAATCCGGGTGCGAGCGCCAGCCGATATCGGCAAGCAGGCAGACCACCGAGCGCAGGCGCGTCTCGGTGGGCGTCTCCAGTATTCCCGCAGCGCCGAAATATTGGCCGGTAAACTCGATCAAGTCGTCGGCATGGGCGGGAGAACGCGACCGCAGCACCGACAATTCCTCAGCGCCTTGCATCAGGGGATCGATAGCGCGCTCCCTTTGATCCAGCTTGCCGTAGAGATAACCCTCACGCACCCCAAGGGCCGAAAAAACCACACTGTCGAAATGGCCGGCCCGTAGAATTTCGGCGAGAACAGCCGCGCCGATGGGCACAAGTTCGCGCCGCGACGAGCTGACACTACCGGACCCCGGATAGTTCTTGGTGGAATCCGCGAGCACGATTGCGTCGCAGAAAGCGATCATGTCGGACGCCGCAACCACATAGTCCTGCACCATATGCAGCGCATAATTGGTGCGTGCCTGATGCAGTTTGGCGAGCGAGCGCCAGGTTCCGCCAATGGCCGCAAAGCGCCCGCCCGGCGGCACATTTGCCAGCATGCTTTGCGTCAGCCGGTTACGAACCAGCTCGGCTCCTTTTTTGGGAGAACCATCGGCGTCATCCTGAAGCCGGATGACACCCAGTTCATAGCTTTGGCCATTAGTGTCCGAACCATTGGCGATTTCCGACAGTTCAAGACTGCCGCCGCCCAGATCGCCCACAATGCCCGAAAAACCCGGAATGCCGGCGACGACGCCAAGCGCAGCGAAATGTGCCTCTTCCTCCCCGCTCAGGACATTGACGCTGGTTTCCATCACCGCTTCGACGGCGGCCACGAAATCCTCACGGTTCGTTGCGTCTCGTACCGCCGAGGTGGCCAATACATGCACCTTGCCCACCCGCATCATGCGCGCCACCATTGCGAAGCGCTTGATGGCGTCGATGGCCGTGGCCATGCTGGCGTCAGACAACCTGCCGCTCTTGGCGATCCCGCGCCCAAGGGCGCAGGCGGACTTTTCGTTATAAAGCGGGGTCAGCGCGCGGGCATGCCGTTCATAGACGACAAGGCGCACCGAATTGGAGCCGATGTCGAGAACAGCTACCGGCCGAGCGCCTTTGATACGGCCCTGCGCGGTTGGATCGGCATCGACGCCCCAGAATTGAGTCACGTTCAACCCTCGTCAGACTCCACCATTCCGGCGCTGCCACGACCCGACAGCGAGGGATTAGTCATGAAATAGCTGTGGGCATTGAAAGGTTCATCGCCGTCAGCAAGTCGCACCCGATGAGAACTTCCATCGGGCAGCACTTCCCAACTTTGCTGATTGTCCTTGAGATAGGCAACCATGATCTGGTCCAGAATCTGCTTGTGCACCGTCTTGTTGAGTATCGGCACCATAACTTCGACGCGGCCATCGAGATTGCGACCCATGAGATCGGCGGAGGAAATATAGACCTTGGCGCGTGCGGACGGCATGATTTCGCCATTGCCGAAACAATAGATGCGGCTGTGTTCAAGGAACCGGCCAACCACAGATTTTACGCGGATATTGTCAGAGAAACCCGGAATGCCGGGGCGCAGGCAGCAGATTCCGCGGACGATCAGGTCCACCCGGACGCCTGCCTGACTGGCATCGTAGAGCGCGTCGATCACCTGCGGATCGACCAGCGAATTCATCTTGAGCAGGACATGAGCAGGCTGACCGCTTCGGGCCAGTTCGATTTCCCGCGCGATATTGTCAATGAGCGTCTGGCGCAGATTGACCGGTGAGACCGCGATGGTCTCAAGCTCGGTTGGCCGTGCATAGCCGGTGATGAAGTTGAACACCCGCGCCACGTCCCGCGTGATCGCAGGATCTATCGTGAAATAGCTCAGGTCGGTGTAAATTTTGGCGGTGATCGGGTGATAATTGCCGGTGCCGATATGGCAATAGCTGACCAGCTTGCCCTTTTCGCGCCGGACCACCTGGCTGAGCTTGGCGTGGGTCTTCAGCTCGATAAAGCCAAAGACAACCTGCGCCCCTGCCCGCTCCAGATCGCGCGCCCAGCGGATATTGGCCTCTTCGTCAAAGCGGGCCTTCAATTCGACCAGACACGTGACCGACTTGCCGGCCTCAGCCGCCATGATCAGCGCCTTGACGATAGGGCTGTCTGACGAGGTGCGATACAGCGTCTGCTTGATGGCCACGACGTCCGGATCGCGCGCTGCCTGCATGAGGAATTGCGCCACCACATCGAAACTCTCGAACGGGTGGTGAACGAGAATATCCTTGGCGCGAATGGCGGCAAAGCTGTCACCATTATAGTCGCGGATGCGTTCAGGGAACCGCGCCAGATAAGGCGTAAACTTGAGGTCCGGCCGGTCGATATCGCAAACCTTGCGCGCATCGGCGAGGCCCAGAAAGCCCTGCACCTCAAAGACATCGGCTTCCTTGACGCCTAGTTGCTCGCCAATCTGCCGCTTGAGTGCACGTGGCATGGAGCGCTCAATTTCGAGCCGGATCACCTGCCCACGCCGACGCTGGCGCAACGCAGACTCGAACTCCACCACCAGATCGGCCGCTTCGTCATCGATTTCGATTTCACTGTCGCGGATAACGCGGAACGCACCGGACCCCACAACTTCATGGCCGGGAAACATCTTGTGGAAGAAGAGTTTCACCAGCGTATCGATGGTGACGACCTCGCTGCGCCCTTCGGACACCAGTGCCGAAGGCAGGTTGATGAAGCGGTCGAGATTGCCTGGAATACGTACCAGCGCCGTCAGGTTCTGATCGCTATTGGGCCGCTTCAGTTCAAACGCCAGCGCCAGCCCGAGATTGGGGATGAACGGGAACGGGTGCGCGGGATCGACGGCGATCGGCGTCAGGACCGGAAAAATCTCCTCGCGGAACAGCTTTTGCAGATAGCCAACTTGCTCCGAGGTGAGATCATCGGCTTCGTGGATCACCACGTTCTGCGCAAACAATTCCTCGCGTAGTTCTTTCCAATGGTCCTGCTGCTCCAATTGCAGGTGTTGTGCCAGCGTGGCGATCTCTTCGAGCTGTTCGCTCGGCGTGAGCCCATCGGCACTCTGTTTGGAAAGACCTGCCCGGATCTGCCCTTTGATGCCCGCAACCCGGACCATGTAGAATTCGTCGAGATTGTTGGCCGAAATCGAGACGAAGCGCAGGCGCTCCAGCAGCGGGTGAGACTGGTTTCCGGCTTCTTCAAGCACGCGCATGTTGAACTGCAGCCAGCTCACTTCGCGGTTGACGAAGCGGGCCGGGCTTTTGCGCAGGGCCTCAATGTCAGGGTCCGACGCTCCAGTTTCCGCGAACTCACTCATCTCATTCATCTTTTTCGGCGTCCCAATTCTGTTCGGCAGCTTCGCGCATATCCTGCCGATGCGCCAGCGCCTCTGCGGCCAGATTACGAGTAATGGCCGACCCTTTGGCAAGGGCCAGCCGGTCCATTAGGTCAACAAGGGCAGAGGCTTCTTCGGGACTGCGCTCCATGCGCGGCACGACGAAGCCGATAACCTTGGGATCGACCCTGATCTGGCGATCCAGGAATAGTTTCACGAACATCTGTGACAGTTCGATGTCATCGCTGATTTCGAGCCGGAACGTGGAGGCCCGTCGCGCACGGGAGCGGGCATCGTCGGTCTTCAGCACCCATCGCCCCACATCCTCGCGGGCCGTCATCAGCAGGCTCCGCTCGCCGCGCATGGCCTGATTGAGCAGATGAAACAGCGCATGCTCGTCATAACCCGCGCGATCGACATCTTCGACCAGCAAGGGCTCCCTACCGTCTGCCGAAGCGATGGCGACGATGCTGTCCGGCGTTGCGACCACCGCACCAGCGCGGTCCACAAATATGCGCGCCAGATGCGATTTGCCCGATGCGGCGGGGCCAATGACCAGCGTCATGCCATCGGGCCAATGGGGCCAGGCAAGAATACGCGCATGCGCCAGCGCATTGCCCTCACCGACAAGATAATCATCTTCGGCGTGGGAAGGCTCGTGCCCCAGATCGAGCGGCAATTGCCGCACTCCGTTTTCAGGCAGTGGCATCATCACTGGACTTATTGTCTTTGGGGCCGAGATAAAGCGGACTTTCCTTATATTTTCGTACGCCATAGCGCACGAGGACCGAGGCGATTGCGGCCATTGGCACCGCCAGAAGCAGGCCGACAAAGCCGAAGACCGCACCCAGCGCGAGCAGCGCAAACATCATCCATACCGGGTTGATGTTGATCGAAGAGCCCACCAGCTTTGGATAAAGCACATTGCCTTCGATGAATTGCCAGAACAGAAAAATGCTGGCTATGCCCGCCACCGCCCACCAGTTCGGCGCAAACTGCACCATTGCGATACCGACGGACAAAGCAAGACCAAGGGTAAAGCCGGCAAAGGGAATAAAGCTCAGCAACCCCGCAATCAGACCGACCGCCAGCCCATAGTTAAGCCCCGCAAGGCTGAGGGCCGTGGCGTAATAGGCGGCGTCAATCAGCAGCACACCGCCCTGCCCGCGAATAACGCCGGCCATGGAGCGGTCGATATCGCGCAAAATGCCTTTGATTTCGCCCTTATGTGCTTTGGGCAGCAGGCCATCGATACCTCGAACCATGCCTTCCCAGTCGAGCAACAGATAAAAGGCGACAACCGGCGACAGAATGGTGAAGCCGACAACCGCAGCACCGGTAAGCCCGATATTGACCAGTTCTGCTGGCAAGGTGGCGATAAAGCCCAGTGCGCTGCGCGTCAGGTCGTTGATACCGGTTTGTACCTGCGCGGCGCGCTCCGGGCCCAGCCATTCGTTCAGCTCGGGCGAATAGCGTGTCGCCAGTTCCTGTAAATCACTGAAATAGGCCGGCAGGCGCTGGATCAGCCCGATAATCTGCTGGCCGATCAGTGGCACAAAGATGAGGAACAGGCTGATGACAATCGTCATCATGCACAGCAGCACCACGACCGTCGCCCAGATGCGGTTGAACCGCCATTTCTGCAATTGATTGACCAGCGGGTTGAGCAGATAGGCCAGGGCCGCGCCCACGACGAACGGCAGCAGAATGCCGCGGAACACCCAAAGGGTCAGGATCAGCACCAGCAGCAGGCCGATCCAGATGAGCACTTGATTTCTGAGCGTCATGGCGCCGGGCGGCCCTTGCGTATGAGTAAGCGAAAAGCTATCAGGCCGTCTAACGGCCAGCACCGAAAAATTCAACCAACCCGGATCGCGCGCGTCCTGTTGCGCCCGCAATCCCCAGCATTGGCATCAAGGCTCATGACCGACGCACAAAACCTGCCATCAAACGGTCTTTCGTACAAGCAGGCTGGCGTCGATATCGACGCAGGCAATGCCCTTGTGGAAGCCATCAAGCCCGCCGTCCGCTCCACGCGCCGTCCCGGCGCAGATGGCGAAATCGGTGGCTTCGGTGGTCTTTTCGATCTCAAGGCCGCTGGATTCAAGGATCCTGTCCTTGTTGCCGCCAATGACGGCGTGGGCACCAAGCTCAAGATCGCCATCGATACGGGCAAGCATGGCACGATCGGCCAGGATTTGGTCGCCATGTGCGTCAACGATCTCGTGGTGCAAGGCGCAGAGCCGCTTTTCTTCCTCGATTACCTTGCCACCGGTAAGCTCGACGTTACGCAGGGCACCGCCATCGTCGAAGGCATCGCCCACGGCTGCCGCCTTGCCGGTTGCGCACTGATCGGCGGCGAGACTGCGGAAATGCCCGGCATGTATCATGGCAATGACTATGATCTGGCCGGTTTTGCCGTCGGCGCGGCTGAACGTGGCGCCCTCCTGCCCCGCCCCGATATCGCCGCAGGCGACGTTCTGGTCGCCATTGCATCCTCCGGCGTGCATTCCAACGGTTATTCGCTGGTCCGCAAGATTGTCGAGCTTTCCGGCCTGGGCTGGGACGCTCCCGCCCCCTTTGCGGAAGGCAAGCCGCTGGCCGAAGCGCTGCTCGAACCCACCCGGATTTATGTGAAGCCATTGCTGGCCGCGCTGAAAGCCGGTCTCAACATCAAGGCGCTTGCCCATATCACTGGCGGCGGCTTTATCGACAATATTCCGCGTGTCCTGCCCGATAATCTCGCTGCTGATATCGATCTGGGCGCGGTCAATGTGCCCCCCGTCTTTGGCTGGCTCAGCAAGACAGGCGGCATGGAAGAGCGCGAAATGCTGCGCACCTTCAATTGCGGCGTGGGCATGCTGGTCGCAGTGGCCCCGGCAGATGCTGAAAAGCTGGTGGAAAGCCTCAACGCTTCGGGCGAAATCGCCTCCATCGTTGGTCAGCTCATTGAGCGCAACCAAGAGCCAGTTACCTTCCGGGGCAAGCTCGCACTGTGAGCCGCAAGAAAGTCGCCATTCTGATTTCAGGGCGTGGCTCCAACATGGCCACGCTGATCGATGCTGCCAAGGCCCCTGATTATCCCGCCGAGATCGTCGGCGTGCTATCCAACAAGGCCAGCGCACCCGGTCTGGAAGTCGCCGCATCGCATGGTATTGCCACGGCCTCGCTGGCCCAGAGCAAGTTTCCCAGCAGGGACATGTTCGAAGATACCATGACGCAGGTTCTGGAAAGCTGGGAAGCCGACATCGTCTGTCTGGCAGGCTTCATGCGCATTCTCGGTGAGGATTTTGTTACCCATTGGCAGGGCCGGATGATCAACATCCACCCCTCTCTGCTCCCCGCCTATAAGGGCCTGCACACCCATGAGCGCGCCCTGGAAGACGGCGCGAAAGAACATGGCTGCACCGTGCATTTCGTCACCCCCGGTCTTGATGAAGGGCCTTCGATCCTTCAGGCGCGCGTGCCGGTGCTGGCCGATGATACGCCTGACACGCTTGCGGCGCGCGTTCTTGTGGAAGAACACCGGATCTATCCCGAAGCGCTGCGGCTGCTGGCAACCAGCAAAGCCAACGCCTAACGGCCCGCTTCATTCGGGCCAGGGTTCGACCTGCAATTCTGGCCAGATTGCCTTGGCTCGCGCGGCCTTGCTGTCATGCGTCGCCTTGTTGCTCAGCGCAGGGTTCGGCGTCAGGCGGAACGAGAACAAATCATTCAGCCCGAACGGCGCGAAAATCGCGATTTCTCCTGCCTCCAGCCGCGCGGCTACGGCATGGGTCTTGGTCGAAAAATAGTTCAGCATCTCCGCGCTGTTTTTAAGTTGCGGATAGTTCAGTCCGAATTTTTGCGGAAACCACAGATGCACGCGCGCCTGATTGCGCACCTCTGGCGGGATGGGGCTATCGGCAAAATAGGACTGTACCCGCTTTATCACCTTGTCCTCTGCCTCATAGCTTCGGTCCGCGGCGTCGAAATAGACAAGGTCCGCATCCTTGATGCCGGTGTAGCGCGGCCGTCCGGTCAGAACGTTCCACACACTGTTATAAATGGCTCCAGAGCCAAGCAGCGGGTCAGGAAGCTCCAGTTCAGCCATGCCGCGCAGGAAACCCATCAAAACCGGGTCATCGGCAATGATATTGCGCAATACCGTGTGCTGGGTGGCCGCATCGGCGCAGGCATATTTTAGGTAGTCGTTCATTGGCGAAGTGAAGCTCATGATCCTGACATCGGCTGGCAGCAGCAGGGCAGCATCACCGTTATTGATCGAACCCATCGTCAAAATCGGTTCGACCTCCGTTCAGGTCCGGCATAGCGTCGCGCTTTCTTTGCAAGGGTGCTCCATGAGTCTGCGCGATTGGCTGCTTATCATCATGCTCGGCGCGATCTGGGGTTGCTCCTTCGTGTTTAATGCGGTGCTCATCCGCGAGCTTGGCCCGCTTTGGGTTACGTCCCTGCGCGTGGGTATTGGCGCACTCGGCTGCTGGGCCGTGCTGTTTGCCTTGCGCAAACCCGTGCCGCGCGATCTTGGCCTGTGGCTACAACTGGGCGCGTTGGGCATTGTCGCCTATGCCGTCCCCTTTGCCCTGTTCCCGCTGGCGCAGGCACATCTGGCCAGCGGAATTGCAGCGATAATCAACGCGCTTACCCCAATGGTCACGGCCATCGTGTCGCATTTCTGGCTGGGCGGCGAAAAAGCCACGCGCACCAAGTTTGCCGGTGTCTTTATCGGCTTTATCGGTGCGGCCATTCTGGTTTCGCCAGCCCTCGCCTCCGGCGGCACATCTCAGCTATGGGCCATAGCGGCCTGTCTGGGCGCTACATTCTGTTATGCGCTCTCGCTCAACATTACGCGCAGTTACAAGCATATCGAGCCAACGGCATTCGCCTGCATTGCGTTGACGGGAGCGGCAATCGTGTCCATCCCCATTGCATTGGTCAGCGAAGGTATTCCGGTGATGACGCGCCCTGAAACCTGGGGCGCGGCTATCGCTATCGGTCTGCTGTCGACCGCCTTCACCTTTCAGATCATGTACCGCATCCTGCCCCGGGTCGGCGCAACCAATTTTGCCACCACCACCTTCATTGCGCCGATTTCAGCGTTGATCATTGGGGTCAGCGTTCTTGGTGAAACCATTCTGCCGATTCAACTTCTGGGCATGGCGGTGATATTTTTTGGTTTGCTGTTCATCGACGGCCGCATCAAACAGGTCTGGCAACGCAATACCGCCTGATCGGAACATTTCACCTTCCAGCCCGTTGGCGATGTGGAGGTGTTTTATGCCCGAGCCAAGACCCGATATCGATCCGCGCCCGATCCCCGAGATCATTCCACAGCCAGAGCCACCCCGGCCTGAACCGATCGAGCCCTATCCGCCCGGCCCGGAGGAATTTCCCGCGCCCGAGCAACCGGTCGAAGACCCCATGCCCTCGCCAGCGCCTGAAATTCCGCCCCTACCCGGCCATGAGCCGCAGCCAAGGGCATGACCAAAAATAAAAAGCCCGACTTCGCGCTCAAGCGAAGTCGGGCCTTAAAATTGATCGTGGGCTGGCGGGTTACTCGATCCCGAGCTTTGCCTTCATCAGATCGTTGAGCGCCTGCGGATTGGCCTTGCCACCCGAAGCCTTCATGGCCTGACCGACAAACCAGCCAATCATGGTCGGCTTGGCCTTCACCTTCTCAACCTGATCCGGATTCGCGGCGATGATGTCGTCGACGATCTTTTCGATGGCGCCGAGATCGGTCACCTGCTTGAGGCCGCGACGCTCGACAATATCGGCCGGATCACCTTCGGGCTCCTCGGCGATCAGGATTTGCAGCACGTCCTTGCCGCCCTTGGACGAAATCGTGCCACCAGCGATGAGATCGACCAGCCCGGCAATCTGCGCGGGCTTGAGGTGAGTTTCCCACACCGCCAGGCCCTGGCTATTGGCAAACGCGGCCACATCGCCATTGAGAATGTTCGCAACAGCCTTGCCGTCGCGCTTGGCGCCGCCAAATGCAACGCAGGATTCGTAATAGTCTGCCGTTTCACGATCGAGCGTCAGCACATGCGCGTCATAGGCGGTGACGCCATAATCAGCGATGAAGCGGGCCTGTTTTTCGTCCGGCAGTTCCGGCAGGTGTTCCGCCAGCGCAGCGACAAAGGCATCGTCAAATTCGAGCGGCAGCAGGTCCGGATCAGGGAAATAGCGATAATCGTGCGCCTCTTCCTTTGAACGCATCGACCGTGTTTCGCCCGTCTTGGGATCGTAGAGCCGCGTTTCCTGATCGATGGAGCCGCCATCTTCCAGAATATCGATCTGGCGACGAGCTTCATACTCGATAGCCTGACCGGCAAAACGGATGGAATTGACGTTCTTGATCTCGCAGCGGGTGCCGAACTCACCGCCCGGGCGGCGCACCGACACGTTCACGTCGGCGCGCATGGAGCCCTGCTCCATATTGCCGTCGCAGGTGCCCAGATACCGCAGGATGGTGCGCAGCTTGGACAAATAGGCCTTGGCTTCTTCGGACGAACGCAGATCGGGCTTGCTGACGATTTCCATCAGCGCCACGCCTGAGCGGTTCAAATCCACGAAGCTCATATTCGGATGCTGGTCGTGGATCGACTTACCCGCATCCTGCTCCAGATGCAGCCGCTCGATGCCGATTTCGATCTGTTCATTATCGACATCCAGGAGCACTTTGCCCTCGCCGACAATGGGGTCCTTGAACTGGGAAATCTGGTAGCCCTGCGGCAAATCCGGATAGAAATAATTCTTACGGTCAAACACCGAGCGCTTGTTGATCTGCGCCTTCAGGCCCAGCCCGGTGCGCACGGCCTGACGCACGCATTCCTCGTTGATCACCGGCAACATGCCCGGCATGGCCGCATCGACGAAGCTGACATTGGCATTGGGCGGATTGCCGAATTCGGTCGACGAGCCGGAGAACAGCTTGCTTTCGCTGGTCACCTGCGCGTGCACTTCCATGCCGATGATCACTTCCCAATCGCCGGTCGAACCGGAAATCAGGCGCTTCTTGTCGGGGGTGCGGGTATCGACGAGGGTCACTTGGCAGTCCTGAATAGTCTTGGAAACTCAGTTCGAGTGCTTAGCGGGCTTGCCGGGGCGTTGCAAGAACCACACCCCGGAGCAATGAGCCTAGACCAGACGGCTCTGGTCCATGGCCGCCGCAATGAAGCTGGTGAACAGCGGATGCGGCTCAAACGGCTTGGACTTGAGTTCGGGGTGGAACTGCACGCCGATGAACCACGGATGGTCAGTGCGCTCCACGATTTCCGGCAGCGTGCCATCCGGCGAGACGCCGGAGAACAGAAGGCCGTTCTTTTCCAATACCTTGCGGTAATCCATATTCACTTCGTAGCGGTGACGATGGCGCTCGGAAATGCGGGTCGAACCATAGATGTCGGCCACGCGCGAGCCGCGGGTCAGTTGCGCCGGATAAGCGCCGAGGCGCAGTGTACCACCGAGATCGCCATTCGATTCCCGGCTTTCCTTCTCGTTGCCCTTCACCCATTCGGTCATCATGCCGACCACAGCTTCCTTGGTCGGGCCGAATTCGGTGGAGGACGCATTCTTGATGCCCGCAGTGTTCCGAGCCGCTTCGATACAAGCCATCTGCATACCGAAACAGATACCGAAATAGGGCACATCCTTGATGCGGGCGAAGCGCGCGGCCTCGATCTTGCCCTGCGCACCGCGCTCGCCAAATCCACCCGGAACCAGAATGCCGTGAACATGCTCGAGATAAGGCGCGGGATCGTCACGCTCAAAAACTTCCGAGTCGATCCATTGCAGGTTGACCTTCACCTTGTTGGCGATGCCGCCATGGATCAACGCTTCGGACAGCGACTTATAGGCGTCCTTGAGACCGGTATATTTCCCGACAATGGCGATGTTCACTTCGCCTTCGGGATTGTGATGACGGCGGGAAACTTCATCCCAGGCCGACATATCCGGTTCCGGCGCATCGGTAATGCCAAGCGCCGCGAGGATTTCGCGGTCAAGACCTTCCTGATGGTAGGCCATGGGAACGTCGTAGATCGAGCCGACATCAAGGCCCTGGATGACGGCGCTTTCGCGCACATTGCAGAACAAGCTGAGCTTCTTCTTTTCGCCTTCCGGAATCGGACGGTCGCAACGCACCAGCAGCACGTCAGGAGCGATACCGATGGAGCGCAGTTCCTTGACAGAGTGCTGCGTAGGCTTGGTCTTCAGCTCACCCGCAGACGGAATATAGGGCATCAGTGTCAGATGCAGGTAAGCCGCATGATTGCGGGGCAGTTCATTGCCAAGCTGACGAATGGCTTCAAAGAATGGCAGGCCTTCGATATCGCCTACCGTGCCGCCAATTTCGACCAGCACGAAATCATAGTCCTCATTGCCTTCGAGAACGAAATTCTTAATCGAGTCGGTGACGTGCGGAATGACCTGAACGGTCGCCCCGAGGAATTCTCCCCGGCGTTCCTTGGCAAGCAGATCGGAATAAATACGACCGGACGTGATGTTGTCGCGCTTGTTGGCGGCGCGTCCGGTGAATCGCTCATAGTGACCAAGATCGAGATCGGTTTCCGCACCGTCATCGGTGACGAAGACCTCTCCGTGCTGGGTCGGCGACATCGTGCCGGGATCGACATTGAGATAGGGGTCCAGCTTGCGCAGGCGGACCTTATAGCCGCGCGCCTGCAGCACAGCGCCAAGAGCCGCTGATGCAAGACCTTTTCCAAGGGAGGAGACCACGCCTCCGGTGATAAAAACGTACCGAGCCATGGGCGATCACCATAAGCATAACAAAAACGATTCGCAGAGTGGGAAACCCGCTCTACACAAAAAGAAGAAGGGGATGTTGCCATCCCCTTTTCGGTTTCGCCTTTCGGCGGATTAGTTGCCCGTCGTCGTTGACGGGGATTCTGCTGGCGCCGGGCTGTCTGCTGGCGTTTCCACCGCCGGAGCCATCATCATGCTCGATTCGGCAGCAGGTGCTTCGGTTTCCACAGGAGCGACAGGCACAGGCAGATCGCCGCTGGTCGATTCCGTCGTCGCCGGAGCTGGCGTTTCAGCCTGGGCGGGAACCGGAAGATCACCCTGCAGCGCGTTAAGAGCGTCAAGCACAGTGCTCGGCTGCTGACCATCCGGCGTCGTCACCGCACTGTCGAGAATGCTCGATGTGGTGCGGTCGAGTTCGCTGAGAATCGTCAGACCAATAGCCGATGCGAAGAACAGCGCCGCCAGCACAGCGGTGGTGCGGGTCATGAGGTTCGCAGAACCCCGCGCCTGCATCATGCCATTATTGCCGCCGCCGATGCCGAGCGCGCCGCCTTCGGAGCGCTGCAGCAGGATAACGATGATCAGCGCCAATACGATCAGCAGATAGGCGACGAGCAGAACATTGGCCATGTAAGTCTTGTCTTCGCGTCAGTCAGGGACGTGCAGAAACTGACGTCCCGTTTATGAAAGGATGCGGGGTCATACACCCCTCGAACGGCAAATACCAGCCGGTCGCGGCGATTATTCGCCCCAACCGGACAGTGTTCCGTTCAGCTACACGGCGGAGATAATCGTATAGAAGTCCTTTGCCAAGAGGCTGGCGCCGCCAACTAGGCCACCATTGACGTTTTCAACCGCCAGAATCTCCCGCGCGTTCTGTGGTTTCATCGAGCCACCGTAGAGAATACGGATGGTTTGACTACGCTCAGCGCCAAAACGTGCATCAAGACCCGCGCGAATGGATGCATGCATTGCTGCAATGTCTTCCAGCGTCGGCGTACGGCCCGTGCCGATCGCCCAGACCGGCTCATAGGCGACCACAACTTCATGCTGTTCAGCCGCATCGGGGATGGAAGCCGCGAGCTGGCCAGCAACAATCGCCTCGGCCTGACCTGCATCACGCTCCGCTTCTGTTTCGCCCACGCAGATAATGGGTTTCAGACCCGCACCGATGGCAGCTTCCGCTTTGGCGCGGACGGTTTCGTCCGTTTCGCCATGGTCGGCACGACGTTCGGAATGCCCCACAATAACGAATTGCGCGCCGGCATCTGCAACCATGCTTGCCGAGATATCGCCTGTATGAGCGCCCGATGCAGCCGGGTGGCAATCCTGCCCGCCTGCAAGAATGCCGCTTGAGGCGCCCTGGGCGGCGACAGCGGCAAGCAATGTGGCCGGAGGACAGACCACAACAAGCGCCCGCGGCGCTTCGCCCGTGGTCAATAGCCGCGCCAGTTCGGCCAGCTCATCCAGCGAATGGGTCAGCCCATTCATCTTCCAGTTTCCTGCGATTAGCGGTGAGATGGTCGTCAATCTAGCTACTCCTGCCTCTTGCGCCGAAGAAGGCTTTGCCCTAACCCCGGCAGTCGAATTGTCTTACTAGTCCGGCTCCTGCCCTCGGGTAAAGGCTTGGACCCTAAACTGGAACGCTCGAAATGCTCGATGGTTTGCGTGATTTTGCAAAATCCTGGCCCGGGAAAATTCTTGGTGCGTTTCTGTTGGTCGGAGTCGCCGGGTTCGGTATCAACAATGTGATCGTTGATCTGGGCAGCAATAATGTTGCGCGTGTCGGCGATGAAGAGATCAATTCTCGTGAATTTCTGCGCGCTTACCAGTCTCAGGTTAGTGCGCTGTCGAGCCAGCTGGGATCTATCCCTACCACCAGCCAGGCCGAACAATTGGGCATTCCCACGGCAGTGCTGATGCGCCTTTCGGAAAGTGCTGCGCTGGATGGACTGGCCAACCAGTTCAGCCTTGGCGTTTCAGATGCCGAACTGGCGCGGTTGCTGCGCGAAGACCCCTCGTTCCACGGCACCTTGGGCACGTTCGAGCCTGCCCTTTTCAGCCAGACGCTGCAACGGTCGGGCTGGACGGAAGCCGAGTATTTTGAAGCCCGTGGCAGCGAAGCCAAGCGCCAGCAATTGATCGATACGCTGATGGCAGGCGTCACCCTTCCCAAGGTTTCGGGCGAACTCATCAATTCCTACGCTTCGGCCACTCGGACTATCGACTACGTCACGCTGAGCGAAACCAATATCGAGGCGCAGACCGAGCCCACCGAAGCAGAATTGACAGCCTACCTTGCCGAACATCAGTCCGAATATCGGACTGTCGAAACGCGCAAGGTAAAGCTTCTCGATCTGTCGCTGGCTTCCGTCGCAGCCACGATGACGTTTGATGAGACCGAAATCACCGCCGAATATGAGCGCATCAAGGACACTCTGACGACGCCTGAGCGCCGCACGATTGAACAGGTGGCGCTCACCACGCCAGAGCGGCAGGCCCTGTTTGAGGCTGCACTCGCATCGGGCTCGGATTTCGCAACTGTTGTCGCCGAAGCCGGCGTTACGCCGTCAGGTCTGGGAACGCTGACGCGTAATCAGGTCACCGATGCGCGCCTTGCTGACGCGGCCTTCGGTCTGGACGAGGGCGGCTTTGCCATCATCGACGGTATTGGCGGCAAGCGTGCCGTTCACGTCTCCGCCATCGAAGCACAGGGACTGCCCACGCTGGACGAAGCCCGAGCCGACATTACAAGCCGTCTGGGGGCTGCCGCAGCCCGCACGGAAATCAATGAAATTCTCGATCAGATCGAAGAGTTGCGCGCCGCTTTCCAGCCGATTGATACAATTGCCGAGCGGTTTGGTCTTGTTGTCTATGACATCGACGTCACAGCTTCAGGTACAGAGCTTTCCGCACTGCCCAACCTTCCGGCAGAGGAATACTCGCGCGTATCACAAGCCATTTTCCGCGCTCAGGATGGTCAGTTGATTCCGAGTGTACCGCTCGCAGGCAATGCTCACCTCTGGTTCGATCTGGAAGAAATCGAACCCGCGCGCGATCAGACGCTCGACGAAGTGCGCGACACAATCGTTACCGCCATCACCGAACAGCGCAACAATGACGCATTGCTCGCTTTGGGACAGGACGTTGTCGCCCGCCTGCAGAACGGGGAAACGCTTGCCGATATAGCGTTGGAACTCAACACCTTCCCGCAGATCAGTTCGCCCTTTACCCGCTTCGGCTCCGAAGATGGATTCATCGATGACACGCTGGCCTCTGCTGTCTTTGCCGGTGGCACCGATCATAAGGGATCGGTTGTCACTGAAAGCGGCGAATTCATCGTCTTTGAAGTTGTAGACGCCGCAGAGCCCGCAACGCCTCTCGATGCACCGATCCTTGCAAATCTCGACAATGATGCCCGCAATAGCCTTTATGGCGAATTCGTCGCGGCATTGCGTGATGACGCCGGGCTACGTGTCAACCAGCAGGCATTGCGGCAGCTTCTCGTGCAGAATTTCGGCGAATAGACCTAACCCCAACGGAACCAGACCAAAATGGCTGACGACTTTTCCAAGACCTTTGCCGCGCAATACGATGCCGGAAAGTCTGGAATCGTCTGGCGCCGCGTCGTGGCGGATCTGGAAACGCCAATCGGCACTTATCTGAAGCTGGCAGCAGGTCGCACGCATTCGTTCCTTCTGGAAAGCGTTCAGGACGGAACGACGCGTGGCCGCTATTCGATCATCGGTCTGCTTCCTGATCTGATCCTCAAGGTTGAGGACGGCCGAGCTTCCATCAACCGATCGGCCCAGAGTGCCCCCGAGGCCTTTGAGCCGATTGACGCCATGCCGCTTGATGCTCTCCGGGCGCTGGTCGCGGAAAGCCAGATTGAAATGCCTGCCGGCCTGCCCCCGCAATCGGCAGGTATTTATGGCTATCTCGGATATGAGATGGTCCGCTACATGGAAGTGCTCCCAAACAGCAATCCGGACAACTTGCAGACGCCGGAGGCTGTGCTGATGCGCCCGTCCCTGCTGGCCATTTTCGACACGGTCAAAGACGAACTCTATCTCACCGCTCCGGTCTATGTTCGTTCGGGCGTCAGCGCCCAGCAGGCACTGGAAGCTGCAAATAGCCGGATCGATGACGCCGTCGCCCGGTTGTCGCGCGCCCTGCCGACCACTCCCGCCCTGCCCGCTCTCGAATCCATTGCCGTCACCAGCAATACGAGCGCCGACGAATATTCCGACATGGTGGCTAAGGCCAAGGACTACATCACGGCGGGCGACATTTTCCAGGTCGTGCTGAGCCAGCGGTTCTCGGCTGATTTCACGCTGCCTCCAACCGCGCTCTATCGTGCGCTGCGCCGGACCAATCCAAGCCCCTACATGTATTTCCTCGACTTCGGCAGCTTCGCAGTTGCCGGATCGAGCCCGGAAATTCTGGTGCGTGTGCAGGATGGTGACGTCACCATTCGTCCCATCGCCGGCACCCGTAAGCGGGGCGCGACGCCGACGCGGGATCAGGAACTGGCGGCTGAGCTTCTTTCCGACCCCAAGGAATTGTCAGAGCATCTCATGCTGCTCGACCTCGGACGCAATGATGTTGGCCGCGTCGCCAAGACCGGTAGCGTCAAGGTTACCGACAAGTTTTTCCTCGAATATTACTCCCACGTCATGCACATCGTTTCCAATGTGGTGGGCGTTCTAGACCCGCAATATGACTTCGTGGATGCGCTCTCCGCAGGTTTCCCTGCGGGCACGGTTTCCGGCGCGCCAAAAGTGCGCGCCATGGAGATCATCGACGAACTCGAAAAATCCCGCCGCGGCATCTATGGCGGCTGCGTCGGCTATTTCGGAGCCGATGGCACCATGGATACCTGCATCGTGTTGCGCACCGGCATCGTCAAGGACAACACCCTCTATGTGCAGTCCGGGGCTGGTATCGTGGCCGATAGCAAGCCCGAACTTGAACAACTCGAATGCGAGAACAAGGCCCGCGCCCTTTTCAGCGCCGCCGAAGAAGCGCTACGCTATGCCGGCGAGGCAGGAGTGGGGCAATGATGGCTGCAAACACCAAACTATTTCGATGGCGGAACTGGTTCTGATCCCTTTCACCAGAACCATCTTTCCAGAGGCAGGCCCAAAATGACCAAGACCCTCGTCATCGATAATTACGACAGCTTTACCTATAATCTCGTCCACTTCCTCGGCGAACTGGGCGCGGACATCACCGTGCGGCGGAACGATAAGATTACGCTTGAGGAAATTGCCGCCATGGCGCCGGAAGCCATCGTGCTTTCCCCTGGCCCCTGTACGCCCAATGAAGCCGGCATCTGCCTTGCCGTTATCGACCGCTTCAAGGGCGAAATCCCTATGCTCGGCGTATGCCTCGGCCACCAGGCCATGGGACAGGCCCTGGGCGGCGATGTGATCCGCGCGCCGAGCCTTTTTCACGGCAAGACCAGCAGGATCAATCACAACGGCAAGGGCATTTTCCGTGGCCTCAATGCCGGGTTTGAAGCCACACGCTATCACTCGCTGATCGTCCAGGCCGACACTCTGCCCGATATGCTCGAAGTCACCGCCACAACCGATGATGGCCTCATCATGGGCATGCAGCACAAGACCCTGCCCATCCACGGCGTGCAGTTTCACCCCGAAAGCATCGCGTCCGAAAACGGCCACGCTCTCTTGCAGAACTTCCTCAACATCGCCCGCGACTTCAACGGAAAGCAGGCCGCGTGATGGATATCAAGACGGCTCTCAACAAGATCGCGTCCCGCCGTGACCTCACCGGCGAAGAAATGCGCGGCGTCATGCGTTTGATCATGTCAGGCGAAGCTACGCCCAGCCAGATCGGCGCCTTTCTGATGGGCATGCGCCTCAAGGGCGAGACCGCAGGCGAAATTGCCGCCGCCGTCTCCATCCTGCGCGAGAAGATGATCCCCGTCGCCGCACCTGAAAATGCCATCGATATTGTCGGCACGGGCGGCGATGGTGTCGGCACGCTCAACATCTCCACTGCGGCATCGATCCTCGTCGCTGCGCTAGGGGTTCCCGTTGCCAAGCACGGCAATCGTGCACTCTCATCCAAGTCAGGCTCGTCGCAGGCCCTTGAAGCGCTTGGCGTGAAACTGGATCTCACACCCGAGGAAATTGGCCGCACGATTGAGCTGGCCGGTATTGGCTTCATGTTTGCCCCGTCGCACCATCCTGCGATGAAATATGTAGGCCCCTCCCGCGCCGAAATGGGCGTTCGCACCATGTTCAACCTGCTCGGCCCGCAATCCAATCCGGCCGGTGTGCAGCGCTACCTGCTCGGTGTATTTGCTGAGGAATGGGTAGAACCGGTTGCGCAGGCGCTACAGGCCAATCGTGCGGTGAAAGCCTGGGTCGTTCACGGCAGTGACGGGCTTGATGAACTCACCGTCACCGGCCCAAGCTTTGTGGCCCAGATTTCCGGTGGAGATCTGCGCAGCTTTGAGGTGACCCCTGACCAGGCCGGCCTCAGGCAATATGAACTCAAAGACATTCTGGGCGGCACGCCCGAGGAGAATGCACAGGCAATCCACGATCTGTTCGATGGCGCACCGGGCGCTTATCGAGACATCGTGCTACTCAATGCTGCTGCCGCCCTGATCGTCGCCGATAAGGTCGACAATCTGAGGGATGGCGCGCAAGCCGCCGCCGCCGCCATTGATAGCGGCAAGGCAAAAGCAACACTCGCCCGCCTCGTGGCGGTATCGAACGGACGAGCGGAATGACCGATATTCTCAAGCAGATCGAAGCCTATAAGCGCGAGGAAATCGCCTCCGCCAAGTCCATGCGCCCATGGGCCGAAGTGGTGGCGGAAGCCCATGACCAGCCTGCTCCGCGCGGCTTCGTAAAAGCCCTCAAAAGCAAGCATTCCAAAGGCGACTATGCGCTCATTGCCGAGGTCAAAAAGGCGAGCCCCTCCAAAGGCTTGATCCGGCCCGACTTCGATCCCACCCAGATTGCCCGTGATTACGAGCTGGCAGGCGCGGCCTGCCTCTCCATCCTCACCGATCGCCCGAGTTTTCAGGGCTCGCCCAGCTACCTAATCGAAGCGCGGGCGGCGACGAACCTGCCGGTGCTGCGCAAGGACTTCCTGTTCGAGACCTATCAGGTGGCCGAGGCGCGCTCATGGGGTGCGGACTGTATCCTGATCATTCTCGCAGCCGTGGGCGACGACGTGGCGCGCTACCTCCTGGATGCCGCTCATGAATGGGGAATGGACGCCCTGGTGGAGGTGCATGATCAGATCGAGCTGGATCGCGCATTGGCGCTCGATTCCAAATTCATCGGCATCAATAACCGCAACCTGCGAACATTCGAGACCACGCTTGAAACCACGGTGACTCTGGCCGCCGGCGTGCCGTCCGATGTGCTGCTGGTCAGCGAAAGCGGCATCATCACGCATGAGCATGTCAAAATGCTGGACGAGCGCTGCGGCGTCTCTACCTTCCTCGTTGGCGAGAGCCTGATGCGGCAGGACGACGTGGTCGCCGCGACGCGCACCCTGCTGACAGGATCGGCAGCAGCCAACTGATGACCAAACCGACGCTCACCCACCTCAACGAAAAGGGCGAAGCCCACATCGTCGATATCGGTGACAAATCCGTTACGCGTCGCCGCGCGCTTGCACAGGCGCGGTTATCGGGCAAGCCAGAGACCATCGCGCTCATTCTTGGCGGAGGTCTCAAGAAAGGCGATGCGCTGGCCGTGGCGCGGGTTGCCGGGATCATGGCCGCCAAGAAGACGGCAGAGCTCATTCCCCTTTGCCACCCCATTCCGCTCACGAAGGTAAGCGTTGCGATTGATGGCGACGGCGAAGGCTCGCTACTTGTCATCGCAACCGCCGAAACCACCGGCCAGACCGGAGTGGAAATGGAAGCGCTTGTGGCCGCCTCCAATGCCGCGCTTACGCTTTACGACATGGCCAAGGCCGTCGACCGGGCCATGGTCATTTCCGACATTTGCTTGCTTGAAAAATCCGGCGGTGCGTCGGGCGACTTCGTGCGCCAGCCATGAGCCTGTTGCCGGTTGATGCGGCTCTTGAAGCCATTCTGGCCCGTGTTCCCGCTGTCATGCCGGAACAGGTCGCGCTAAACGAGGCATTGGGGCGCGTTCTTGCCGCGCCGGTTATCGCCACCCATGATCAGCCGCCCTTCCATGCCAGTGCCATGGATGGCTATGCACTTCGCGCAGCAGATGTTTCCGAGGAAACAGCTCTGCGCGTCATCGGCATGTCGCAGGCCGGAGCCGGTTTTCCCGGAGCGCTTTCCGCCGGGGAAGCGGTACGCATCTTTACCGGGGCGCCCTTGCCGCCCGGCGCGGACACAGTGATCATGCAGGAAGAAGCCCTGCGCGACGGCGATCTCGTGCGCTTCACCGCCCCTGCCCGCCTTGGCCATAGCGTGCGCGCCAGGGGCAATGACTTTGCAACCGGCAACATCTTGCTGCGGCCCGGCGCAAGGCTGACACCGATGCAGATTGCCGTAGCCGCAGCCGCAAATCACGCCAGCCTTGCCGTTTCCAGGCGGCCCGATATCGCACTTGTCGCCACTGGCGACGAGTTGGTTCCGCCGGGCACGGAGCTTGGTGCCGACCAGATCGTGGCATCGAACAGCTTCGGGCTTGCCGCAATGCTCGCGCCCTATGCCGGATCGATCACTAACCACGGTATAATCGCCGACGATGCAGCACTGCTCCGGCAGAGCCTCGGCAAAGCCTTCGCCGCCCAGCCCGATATTCTCATCACCACGGGTGGCGCGTCGGTGGGAGAGCATGATCTGGTGCAGGATGCACTCAAGGACCTGGGCGTTACTCTTGATTTCTGGCGCATCAATATGCGCCCCGGCAAGCCGCTTATGTTCGGCACTCACGGCAAGACGCTGGTCTTTGGCCTGCCGGGCAATCCGGTGTCAGCCATGGTCACGGCGATTGTCTTCATCAAGCCGGCCCTGCGCGCCTGGCTGGGCTATGCGGAACCGGAGCATTGGCGCCTGCCGCTCGCCGCCGCCACGCCAGCCAATAGCGCGCGTCGCCACTTCATGCGCGCGCGGCTCCTGCAAACACCGACCGGCCCGCAATTGCAGCCTGTGTCACAGACCGATTCCGGACATACATCCTCGCTGGCCGAGGCCGATATGCTGATCGTTCAACCTGAAAACGATCCCGGCCAAACCGCAGCGACGCTCGTGGAAGCCCTTCCTATCGACGCTTTCTAGCGGAATTTCATGAAGTTCCGGCTGCCCATTGCAGAACATAACTGGAACACATATAGTCGTTCCGTCTATGTTCCGATTCTGGGGTTTGGGGCCGATGCTGACACGCAAACAACACGAGCTGCTGATGTTCATCCATGAACGGATGAAGGAAAGCGGCATCCCGCCCTCCTTTGACGAGATGAAGGATGCTCTTGATCTCGCGTCTAAATCGGGCATTCACCGGCTGATTACGGCGCTCGAAGAGCGCGGCTTCATTCGCCGCCTGCCAAATCGGGCGCGCGCTCTGGAAGTGGTCAAGCTGCCGGATTCGATGAATCCCTCGCTTGGCGGTCGCAAGGCGCGCTTTGAGCCATCGGTGATCGAAGGCAATCTGGGCAAGGTTGCTGCTCCACCCGCACGCGGCAATGCAGGCACCTCGGAAGACTATGCTCGTCCTATTTCGATCCCGGTGATGGGCCGCATCGCTGCCGGCACGCCGATCGAAGCGATCCAGACCCATTCTCACACCATTGCCGTTCCGCCCGAAATGCTCGGCGCAGGCGAGCATTATGCACTCGAAGTGCGCGGCGACTCGATGATCGATGCGGGCATTTTCGATGGTGACACCGTGCTGATTAAAAAGCAGGAAAGCGCTTCGACCGGCGAGATCATCGTTGCATTGGTGGACGACGAAGAAGCAACGCTCAAGCGGCTGCGGCGCAAGGGAAATACCATCGCCCTCGAAGCCGCCAATCCCGCCTACGAAACCCGCATCTTCCCCCCGGATCGGGTCAAGGTGCAGGGTCGGCTCGTTGGACTGCTGCGGAAATATTGAGGCGTCCGTGCAGTCGGCGGGAGACGGCGATAGAGCCTTGCTTTCCGCGCATGCCACAGCGCACTCGATGCCCACATCCCCCTGTCACGGGCTTTGAGCCGTGCCGGAGGCCATGAGAGCTACGCTCGAATGGCGGAGCGCAGCATGGCCGTAGGGTGCGAGAGCCCCGATGTCCGAGCATGTGACACACCCCACCCCAGCCCTCCCCGTCAAGGGGAGGGTGCCGCATCGAGTATGTGGATAGTCCTCGCCATCCCTCGGAATTGAACCTGCCCTCCCCCTCCCCGGCCTGCGCCGGGGTGACAGAAGGTGTTTGGGTGAAGCTTCGTTGTAATAACTTATCCCCGCCACTCGTTACCTGATGCAGATTGTTTGCACCCCTGCACAGGCTGCGCGGTCGCTACGAACAATCGGTGCGGGGGACCGGATGAGGATGGGGTCGCCTGTCTTCCGTTC